>SL_8KL_010_SEDDRAFT_10001373_pt1 | contig 21135 bp, 15 predicted proteins | sample SodLakKL_010_SED_4_FD_11160 | JGI IMG/M metagenome (IMG submission 11160)
CTTTTCATTCAGGTCTGTGTGTATTCTCTAACCTTCACATATACCTATTTTGGTATTTAGTATTTTTCCCTTTACAGGTCGGTTTATTACCCACCTAATCTACGATTGGGAAGGTGTCTTCTCGGTCACTTTAGATAAATAATGACGCCGTGGTACAATCACAATATCCCTAGTATCAGAACTTTTCTCGTTCAGGCAGGTCATTCATACTCTCATACCTAAGGATCTTCATTAGACTGGAGAGGGTCGAAGCTTTCCAACATCCCCGTCAATATCAGTATCTCCATCCAATTATATAAACTTTCTCAATTCATCACTAACTAAATCAAAGGTTTAGAAAAGAGACTTCTTGGTAATAAAGTATATAAATGTAGATATATTCGAAAGATAAAAACTATTTCCCATCAAAAGTTATCTTAAGGTCTAATCATTTCTAGAGGTTGGGATATAAAAATGATACCAGTGTGGTTTCGAAAAAAGATCGGTTTATTACCTATAGAAGGTCCTATCTCGGGTGGAAGTGGGAGTTTAATTCCAATATCAGTGCCATCAGAATTGGACGAAGTAGAGAAAATACTAGATGACTTGAAGGATAGCCGGACATATAAAGGATTAGTAGTAAATGTAAATTCGCCGGGAGGGTCTCCTTATCGAAGCAAAAAAATTGCAAATAAAATAGAGAAATTAGAAATTCCAACTGTAGCAAGAATTGAAAATATTGCTGCTTCGGGAGGATATTGGATAGCAGCTAGCTGTGATACCATAGTAGCTGATGAACTTTCAACCATAGGTAGCATAGGTACTATATCTTTGAGGCCTGATTTAACAGATCTACTAAAAAAGATAGGTATACAGGTCGATATCAAAAGCAAGGGTAGCTTCAAAGATATGGGTACTCCATTTTCTTCTCCGAGTAAAAAAGAAGAAAAAATACGAGACCAGATGCTTGAATCTATAAATAAAAAATTTACAAATTACATAATGGAAAAGAGGGGTATTAGCAAAGATAGTGAAGTCTTGGAGGGAAAAATATATCTTGGAGATGAGGCCATTGAGGTTGGTCTTATAGATAAAATTGGAGGTTCTGAGGAAGCAATTAATTTTTGTGAAGAAGTCGCAGGATATTCTGATTTAAAAATAAAAGATTTTAGAAAAGAATTGAGGAAAGGTCCTTCTATCTTTGATCTTATTAAGTAACATAACTTTCTTAATATTTTAATATATATATATATCATTAAGAATTTTGTAGAAAAACCCGATTCCCTTCATGAGAATTAGGAGAGGCCTGTATGATATTCGGTTCTCGTTAAACAATTCTATTTAGTTCTTTTCCATTCACGTAAGCCTCGATATTGTCAGCAGATGTATTAACTCTCCTCTCCATCGCCTCCATAGTATAATATCCTACATGAGGGGTGTAAAGGACGCGTTCACTATCTACTACATCTTCAGGAAGATTTTGATGTGGTACATCAATACCAAAATAAATCTCTTTTTCTCTAGCTGATTTTATAAATGCCTGTTGATCCACGACATCTGCTCTAGCAGTATTAATAAAAATCGAGCCTTTCTTCATGCTTGATATTTCATCATATCCAATCATTCCTTCCGTACTATCTGTTAAGGGGACATGTACTGACAATACATCAGAATTCTTGAATAAATCCTCTAATGATACATACTCAACAATTTTTTTCATTTCTTCTTTCTCGGTCCGAGAATGAGCTATGACATCCATTCCTAAGGCTTTTCCTATTTTTGCAACTTTAGAGCCGATTTCCCCAGTTCCCAGTATTCCAAGCGTACGCTCATTCAGTTCTTTACCTTTCAAATTTTTCCTTTTCAGAGAAGTGCGTCTCCTTACAGATTTATCTCCAAGCCTAATTTTTCTAAAAAGATTTATTGCCATTCCAAAAACAAGCTCAGCAACTGAGTGTATAGCATACCTAGGAGCATTTGCAACTGCTACATTTCTTTCTTGGGCCGCTTCAATATCAATATGATCATATCCCGTAAATGCAACTGCTATCATCTCAAGATTTTCCAGAGATTCCATAACTTTTTTATTTATAGGGCTATCTACAACTACAAGTGCATTTGCATTTGTTTTTTTACCTCTATCAATCAATTCTTCCGGGCTACTAGGCTTATCAAAATAATAATCGATATTTAATTTATATCCTTCACACTTAATTCTCCTAAATTTCTCGATAACCTTTTTTTGGGGGATTGATAGATGCTGAGCTACACATATATTGAACTTCTTTAATTCTTCCATATTTGCACCGCAATTTGAGTTATTATTTTGTAAATACAAAAAACAACCTCGTATTGCCTGAACCTCAACATATATTTTATTAAATCTATTTATAAAAATAAGAATAAAAAATAGAGGAAGAAAGAACTTAGTGTCGTAGCTGTCCAGCAGCCTTAACACTTATTCTTGTAGCATTACCAGGAAGATATGCCAAAGGCACATCTTCTACATTAACTATTTCTATAGTATCTGGGTCTGCGCCCGCTTCTATGGCTTCTTCCCTTGCCATGTCCTTAGCTTTATCGAGTGCTTTGTCCCTAGGTATTTCATCAATATTGAATATCTTCTCTATTTCACCACTCACCTGAGCGATGGCAACACCTATGGCATTTGCAACTTCAAAGTTGTTTGGTTTGTAGACTTCACTTACACCCTTTAGTTCTTGAGGTAATAATACGCTACCACCTCCTACAAGGGCAGTAGGTAGCGCTTGAGGACTAGTTTTCATTCTATCTATCCCTTCTTCCACCATAGAAACAATCTTCTCATGAGCCCTCTCTACTAAATCATTTTCAAGATCTTTAACATTTGATGGATCGCCAATCTCAGATATTTTTTTAGCAACAGAAATGTCAGTTGCTGTTAGTGTTTCTCCTCCAAATATCAGAGATTCTTCAGTTATCCTATATCCAACACTCTCTGGACCAATCTTTATTCCATTCTCTTGATTATTAACTATACTCCCTCCTCCAAGTCCAAGAGTTATAAGATCTGGCATTCGGAAATTGGTTTTTACTCCTCCAATCTCAACTGAGATCGCAGATTCTCTTGGGAATCCTTTTTGTAAAGCACCTATATCAGTTGTAGTTCCCCCAACATCAACTACAATGCCTTCTTCCAAACCTGCAAGGGATGCAGCTCCCCTAATACTGTTAGTAGGTCCTGACGCTATAGTCAATATTGGATATTGTAGAGCATAGTCAACGCTCATCAAAGTTCCATCGTTCTGGCCAAAGTACTTTTTAGCCTCAATTCCATGAGATTTTAGAGCTTTCTTAAAAGCTCTAACAGCCTCTTCAGCTGCATTTACAACAGCAGCATTTAAAATTGTTGCATTTTCTCTTTCAACTAGACCAATCGAGCCTATCTCATTAGATAAAGAAAAGCTTACATCTTCCAACTCCTCATTTAATATTTCCTTAGCTCTCTCTTCAAATTCATCGTTAACTGGTGAAAATACAGATGTTATGGCAATGGATGAAACTTTTCCTTTTATCTCCTTAGCAATATTCCTAATCTCTTCTTCATCAAGCTCCGCAATTTCTTCTCCATCGTATTCGTGACCACCAGAAACTAAGAAGCTATATCCTCCAATAGCATTCTTTAATTCTTCAGGCCAATCAATAAGAGGTTTTACCGCCTGTGTTGCCGGTTTTCCAATCCTAACTATGGCAATATTGTTAAGATTTTTTCTTTCTACAATCGCATTAGCACAATGGGTAGTTCCTAACATTGCATATTCGATATCAGTATTGCATAAGTCACATCCATTGAGCACTTTGTTTATGACGTTATATATCCCTGTAGATACATCAGTAGTCGTAGGATGCTTTGCCTTTGAGATCACATTTAATTCATTATCGATTATAACGGCATCAGTATTTGTTCCACCAACATCTATTCCTAACCTATAGCTCATTTTACTCACTTCCTTTTTTGCTAGCTAATTCTTCTATTGGCGTATATTCAATATCGTAACCAAAGTATTTAGGTCCTACAAGTTCTAGGCCTTTTTCACATCTCCATTTATCTGTACAAGGTATACCCATCACCAATACGCGATTTCCATATTTCATTCCTTCAGTCGTTATAGGTTGGCCCGTTTCCTTGTCATGAACAGTTATTAAATCCGGTACAGAAGCAATAACTTCTTCATCAACTTTAGCTACTAAATGTTCATTCTGGAAATTTAATGTCAATGTCTGACCGTTATAGCTATTTATACCTTCTATCTCCGCTTCACCTCTAGCAAAACCTCCTTTCGTCTTTCTTTTTATATCAACGACCTTACCTTCGAACAGTGGAAATCCTCCTGTAACCTCTTTAAGTGCTTTGACCGGGTCAGTTTTCTTATTTTTAGCAGTTCTGATAGCACGTCCTATCTCTTCTGCAAATGTAACTATATTCTTTATACCTGCCTCTTTTACCTTTTCTCCTGAAAGGGGATAATTCGCTATCATCACCGATCCTCCCATAGTAACTGTTGCTCCACGCGCAAGATCTTCTGTCCATTTATTATCAATCGTATTTAAGATGAGGTTGTTGCCTTTCTCATCAGCCAAAGCCATGGGAGTAGCTGAAGCTCCATAAATAGTAAAAGTAACCATTTGTAGTTCTGGAAATGCTCTTCCCATTCCATCAGCGTCAACTACCGGTATCCCCATTCTAGCAGCTAATGCAAAGGGTATCATGGAATTAACACCGCCAGCCTCTATTGGCATCGTAGCTTTAACTTCCTCACCTAAATAATTTTCAAGAGATTCAAACGCGTTAAATACTTCATCTCCGCTTGGAACTTTCTCTACTAAAACGGTGGGGGCCCCCATCATAGCTCCAGGCAAAATAAGATCGTCATCATTAAGTTCATCGGGGTCGAGAAGCGTTATTGGCCCATACTCCTCAACGGCCTGTATTGCCATCAATTTTCCTATGTATGGGTCTCCACCTCCTCCTGTCCCAAGAACGGCAGCTCCAACTGCTATATCGTTAAGTTCTTCTTTTCCAATTTCCCTCATTCGAGCGCCTCCCATATATTTCTGTCTTTTTTAGGTGGTTTCATATAAGTCCTCCTACTTTGTTTCAAATCGAGAGATATAAGTGATTCCAAATGCCGTATTGCTACTTCGACTGGATATATCACAGGTACATTATATCCATTATTTTTAAGGTAGGTAGATAGGCCATCAGCAACACCCATCATTCCCGTGCAACCTAGAACAACTGCATGGGCTCCATCTTCCTCAATAGCTTTAAGGGCCGTCTTATTGAGTGCTTTTTGTAATTTATCGAGGTTCTCTAATTCAAGCACAGGTATTTCAACTGATCGTATAGAGGCAAGCTTTTCAGATAAACCAGCTTCTTTTATTAAATTCTCAGTTAATACATTAGTACTCTCTAGCGGTGATACGATAGAGAATTTGTGTGCAAGATCTGCAGCATATAATGCGGATGCACGTGCAGGTCCAACAACAGGTATGTCAAGCTTTTCTCTAACTGGTCCTATAGCGGGATCACCCATGCAGTCGATAAAAACCCCATCAAATCCTTCTTTCTCAGCTTTTTCAGCTTTTGCAATAATTCCTGGTGCTGCAAGTTCTTCATCATAGTAGGATTCTATAGATGCGGTTCCATAATCGAGACACTCTACATCAAAAGACGTCCCTCTAGATACAATTTCTTGAACTTCTTTTTCAGTTTCTTCAACCATACTTTCAGTAGTTATCGGCACTATCACTTTTATTTTCATATATACTCAACCTCTTTTTCTCAACCTATTAATTTAATTTAAATCTGAATCCGCCTAACATATATTCTCCATTAAACATTACCTATATACATTATATTTTAAATTATACCATTGTATCACGATGGAATACATATGGAGCATATCAAGATACTGACTTGGTAATCTATGGCCCTCTCTATTTATATATTCTAATTACTTTTATTTTTATAGCCTATACAAGAATTGAAAAACATAGTGCAATTAACCCTGTTATTAAATCCAATCAACAGCTTGTTCAATACTGGCATGAGGTATACCATGTCCATATGTTTCTGGAGCCTTAAGTTCGGGTCCAATTTCAAGATCAATTAAATTCTTTTCTAAGAAAAATAGCGAATCTAAATCCACATAACTAAAAGCATTTGTTCCAGAAACAAGTGATGCAGCCGTCATTATTGATATAGAAGTTTCGGACATACAACCAATCATCAAATCGATTCCAGCTGACTCTGCAATAGATATTATATCGATAGAGGGAACTAATCCGGATTCCATAATTTTCAAGTTAAATACATCTGCTACTCCTTTAGATGCAATACAAAATGCATCAGATGGGGAGAAAAGAGATTCATCTACTGCAAGAGGGTATGGTGAATTTTCTTTAACAAATTTTAAACCTTTCATATCATATTTGTCAACGGGTTGCTCAAATATTTCAACATCAATACCCATTTTTTCTAATTTCCTTGAAAATCCTACGGCTTCTTTTGGTGTAAATGCTTGATTTGCATCTACCTTGAGGCTACAATTAGGAGCTTTTTTACAGATTGTGCTTAATCTTTCAATATCATCTCCTGATCCAACCTTAATTTTTAATGATTTAAAACCTAAACCAGAGTAGGTCGAAGCTAATTCTCCTGCTTTTTCTGGTTTAGTAATAGGTATAGTTATATCTGTTTTTACATTTCTATTAACTCCTCCAAACAAATTTGACATAGAGATATTTTTGTATCTCGTAAATGCATCAATAACCGCTGTTTCAATAGCCGTTCTTGCTGTATACTGAAATTCAAACCTTTTCTGCAAATCCTTTGATATTTTCCGGTAATTTCGTATATCTCTACCCAATAAACTCTCCTCTATAGCCTTGATAGATTCTAATATAATACTCTGGGTATCTCCAGTAAACATACTTGGTGCAGCCTCACCAAATCCCTTAGTTCCTTCATTAGTTTCTACGCAAACAACAGCGCTATTAAGCTTGTCCATAACTCCTAAAGATATTTCAAAAGGTGAATTTAGTGGTTCTTCTAATTTACCTATTTTAATTTTACTTATTTCCATTCCAATTCCTCCAACCTAACATTTTGAAATAAATCAATAATTATTTTTCTTATTTTGAATTTCTACATTTACTCTAAACACTATTAATTAGCTATTTTATAAATACTTGAACATAATAAAGATGAGTTATAATCACAATTATAATAAATAATTAATAAAGTATATCAAAAATTATATTAGGGATGATGAATATTAGAGATTGTAAATATGACTCACGAAAACAATCCAAAAGGTGAAAGTGAAAATTATGAATGGGTAGATAAATACGGTGATTACTCCCAAGTTCCGGTCCCTCCTGGCAATGAAAGGTCCTTGCTTAACTTATTCTATGTATACACTGGAGTACTAGCTTCTTTTGCGGTTATAATGGCCTCTGGAGCACTAGCCCCAAGATACTCACTCCCAGATCTTATAATAGTCTCTGTAGTGGGTTCAGTGATTTTAGCTGTGGTAGGTGCATTTACAGCTTACATTGGTTCTGTTTCTAAAGGATCGACATATCTTAATATGCGGTATCCTTTCGGAAGATTAGGATCTCAGTTATTTGGAGCATTATCATCAGGTATAGCTTCCGGTATAGGCTGGTTCGGATTCCAAGCATGGTTCTTTGGAGTTATAATGAATACTCTGTTCCCTGGGCAATGGTGGTCCCATCCTGGAGTTGCATCTTTGTGGGGCGGAGTATTAATGGTAGCAACGGCTTATTTTGGATATAAAGGACTGTCCTATCTAAGCTACATTGTGGTTCCATTTTTCCTAATTCTAGCCTCAGTAGGCTTTATGTTTGGTTTTGAAGAAATGGGATTCTCAGAATTATGGCACCTAACCCCAGAAGATCCAGCACCCCTCTCACTCGGGATAACAGAAGTTATCGGCATGTATATATCTGGAGCAATAATCACTTCAGACATCGCTAGATATGCAAAAAAACACTGGCACGGAAGTTTCGCATGGGCATTACAGGTAGCCATACTACAACCTTTCCTTCTTGTTGGAGCAGGAATACTGACAATAGCTACGGGAGAGCCAGACATAGCTGCTGCACTATTGGCGGCCGGGGCAGGCTTAGGAGCATTCCTAGTAATAGTCCTTGCTCAATGGTCTACTAACGATAACAACCTATATGTAGGATCTTTGGCATTTAATACATTCATACCCCTAAAGAAAAAGTACATAGTTGTCGGTGAAGGAATAATAGGCATAGCTTTAGCGGCCTCTGTTGGGTTCATAGCTGGTGTAACCATGGATCCTTTCACAGAGTTCTTAGGCTTGTTAGGACAGATACTACCTCCAATTGGTGGTGTGCTAATAGCTGACTTCTTCATATATAGAGCACTAAAAGGCATTGACATAAAAGAAAGATATGACTTCGAAGTTGGAATGGAGATACCTTGGGTAAACTGGGCAGGATGGCTTTCAGTGTTTGGAGGTATAGCAGTGGCCTTCTTATTAGACTGGGGTATAGCAGCAATCAATGGTTTAGTTGTAGGTGTAGTATTATACGCTGTTATAACTACAGTATGTGAGATGATGGATATAGATATAAACTTAGGCAAAACCAAGATAGGCAGAGATGGAATGTGATACAAATGAATAATGTCAAAATTAGAAAATATTTGAGGCAGGTTAACGCTACTTTCTTTGGACTGGCAATAATACTTCTTGTATTTGCAGCCTATAGCTGGCAGGAGTTTGTATTCACTGGTGTTCTTTATGCTCTAATCGGAGGGGTCCAGGCACTTATTTCTGGACTTGCCCTATTCAGGCTGCCCTCATCAGATGGAGATATTAAGAACATAGGAAAGGTTGGAATACAGCATTCATGGACTATAACCTCAGTTGGACTCGCCGCTGCTGCGATATTCCCTGCACCGTTCTTTGACATAGGGGTTCCTTTGATGACATATGGGGCAATCACTATAGCATTAGTATACATGATACTCGGAGCCTTCACACTATACAAAACAAGGAAAGAGACGGGTCAGTTTTTATCAATATAGTAACAAAAAATCGATCCACAATAAAACCGTACCCTAAATACAAAAATTGAAGGCCAAAACAGGCCTTCATAAATAATTTTTATAATCTTCCATTTTATTTTTCAGCAGATTATTTTTTAAAATAATTTTCTAAACCTATATTGCCATAGTATAAAAAAATTTAAATTATTGATACAGAACCAAAAATTCACTATACACAAATTTTCTAATTGATTTTCTGTCAGGTGCCTACATTATAAATACTGGTATTTATTGAGTTAGGTTATGATAGAACAACAGTGCACCAATTTAAATTTCAACTGACCGGTCGGAATACACAATATTAAATTTAGACGTACTAGTAAGAAGAAATCAAGGGACCTAGGTAAAGATTTGGGTCAACTAGTTATAAACAAAATTTAGAGTCTTATTTAAATTTTCTTGCGAGTTCAGAGTAAAACTCAGAATCCTTCTGGTTAGATAGCTTCCTAACTATCAATTCAGGAGTACTAGTTGCTAAGTGATTCTTTCTTGGAGTTCTATCAACAATAAGCTCCATATTTTCATCTAAGCCTCTAGCTTCTATCCCATCAACGGGTGTCTTTTCATCCGAAACTTCTATTATTTTCTCAGCTAAATGAGACACAAATACACCATATCCTCCATCTTTTTTTAATCTCTCTATGATCCCGGCAACAATTTTTGCACTAGCTCCTGGCTCCGTTACGTTCTCCAGTTCATCAACTAGTACAAGTTTTCTACAATCAGATTTTAAAATTGATTCAAAATCCATTAGAACGCTTTCGAAGGCCCCTGATCCTAAAGTTCTCTTAGATGCCCTATAATAATATAGCTCTTCAATAAAACTTAAAGATGCTGACTTAGCAGGTACAGGAAATCCCATATGTGCAAGTATAAAAATCTGAGATATCAAATCCAAAGTCGATGTTTTACCTCCACTATTAACTCCTGAAAGTATAGTTACATCATTCAAAAAATAGTCAACAGGTTCAGGTTCCTCTATGAAAAGATTTATTCCTTTTTTAATTCTAAAAGCTTCATCGGGTTCTCCAAATTTGGGCATCGTCATTGAAAAATCTTCATAGAATTTCTTAATAGCAAGTGCTAAATCAAATTCCAATGCCGCAGATATTAAGTTATTAGAATATTTAACGTAACTTTTCAATTCCTTTGCAGCTTTAACTTTTGCTTTGTGTGATTTTTCGGATAATTTATTATCTATCTTGTCTTCAAACTCAGAGAGTACACGATTATCAATATCTACTGGAAGTGTTATTTGGTCTGGTAGCAAATTTAACAAAAATTTTTCCTCATCTGGGTTTATATCAAGTTCAGATGATATCCTATCTAATTCTTCTGAAATTATTTCTTCATACTCTTCTTGTATCTCCATCCTCAACAAATATTCAAGATTTTCGCCTCGGCTAGCCATGTCAAGTAAATCAGAGCCCCCTATCTTAACTTCTCTATTATCAAGAGTGGTTTGTATCCTTTCGTTAACTCTCTCTTTTAATTTTCTAAGTTGGGTACGAAGATTCAAACTTATGTTTTTAAGCCGATCTAGTTCTTTGTTTCCTTTGATCTTACCACTTTCATCCAATTTTGAAATTGCCTCTTTAAGGCTTTCCAAATCTTTACTCTTTGAACTCAGAGGACTACTGGCTGCTGATCCGAAAATATCGAATTTTTCAGCTATTTTTATAGAATTTATTAGGGACTCTAAATTAGATTGGAAAAAATCAAGTATTCTCTCAGGTACAACCTCTAGAGGTCTATCGAATGCATAGGGCATATAACTTATTGAACTAGAAGACGCACGTGAAAGATTACTATCAAGAATAAATAGTGTATCATATCTTTCCGATAACCTGCGAATGGCAGATATATCATCAACTAGTTCTACATTAAGTTCAGGAAATATATCGATAGCTTTCTCATACTTATTTTCATCCGAGGTTAATAGTATTCTATCATCTATTTTATTCTTATTTTTATGTTTAGGAGGTTCAATATTCCTTAATTTATCTTCAATTTCTTTCTGTGATTTAAGTTCGATCGAAATTACATCATTTACAAACGACCTTACATCTTCAATCCTTTGATATGAAGACATTGGAAAATAAATATCAATCTTAGATTTGGCATATCTTGTTTTAGCTCTTTTCTTAATCTTCTCCAATATTTCTTCATATATTTCTTTAGTCGTATCCGACATCAGTATCTCGTCACCGTATTCTTGCATTATAGCATTTTTAACTATCCTAGTACCCCTCCCTTTTTCTATACCCTCAATATTCTCAATGGAAAAGACATCTCCTTTTGATATAACTTCTAATGCTTTTTTCTCTGATCCAAAGTGTTCAGATAGGCGTCTCGATGTCTTCTGTCCAATACCTTTTATTTCCTTGAGAGAGTCAAAGGACTTAATTTCGATCTCATCATACATAAAAAAATTCCTTCCTTAAATCATAAACGTCTGAAATTATAAATTTTAAACAAAATATGTAGGAGAGTATTTAGCGAAACTATTTATTATAATAGTGCTTTTTAAAAACATCACCAAGCCAACTTCTATATGAAAAACCTTGAAATATAGGTAATTTCTTATATCTAAAATCAATAGCTTCCTCTTTCATTAACTTGCGATAAACTAACTATATGATCAATCCTAATATTCATATACCATTCTTAATTTCTTATTAAAATTCTGACTTTTTAAAAACAATATCAGCTTAAAGTCAACCCTTCCCAAATATTTTTTACCATAAATATTAAATAGATGTTAGGAATATTTAGGCTTGCCTTAAAATTTAAAATTATAATGTACACGGTGACTTATGTATGGAAAAGAAGCTAATCGACATGGAAGTTAATAAAAGTGGAAAAATAACCAGACTAAATGGCGGAAGGAGATTTATAAAACGATTAGAGAGTCGAGGTATACGTCAAGGAAAGAAAATCAAAGTAATCACCAAACAGCCAAGGGGCCCATTCGTAGTACAGGCCAGTGGTTGTCAAATGACAATAGGTCGAGGTATTGCAAGAAAAATATTGGTAGATGTTGATTTCAAAGAAAAAAAGGAGGATGAATCTTGAGCCCGGACGAAAATTTAAACAAAATACTTCTAGTAGGTAATCCAAACACGGGTAAAAGCGTCTTTTTTTCAAGGCTCACTGGAACAAATGTAACTGTCTCTAATTATGCAGGTACTACTGTCGATTTTTCCAAAGGTAAAATGCAAATCGAGGAAAAAAAATATGAAATTATAGATGTTCCTGGAACTTACTCTCTAGATCCAACAAACAGAGCAGAAGAAGTTGCTGTTGAGATGTTGGAAGAAGGCGATATTGTTATAAATGTGATTGACTCTACTAATCTTGAAAGGAACTTACAACTTACATTTGAATTACTTGAAAAAGATGTTCCAGTAATCGTAGCATTAAATATGTGGGACGAAATTGAGCACAGAGGAATAGACATAGATAAAAACAAGCTTGAAGAGCTCTTAGGTGTCCCCGTAGTTTCTACTGTTGCTCTTACTGGGGAAGGATTTAAAGAATTAATTTCTCGTTTAGATGAGGCAAAACCCGGAAAGCTTGAAATAAAAGATAGATGGTCTAAAGTGGGAGAAGTAGTAGAAAAAGTACAAAAAATAGAGCACCGACACCATACATTTTTGGAAAGAATTGCCGAGGCAACAATAAAACCTCCGACAGGCATCCCCATAGCAATACTAGTAATAATTGGAACATTTGCACTAATTTACGGTTTGGGAGAAATAATCCATGAAGAAATTATGGAAGAGATAATATTTGAAGAGTGGTATTTGCCTCTCGTAACACATGTAAGTGAATTTCTAGGCGAGGGTACGGTATCTCATGATATTCTAATAGGTGAATTGATAGAGGGTGAAATAGATTTTGAAGAATCGATGGGGCTACTGACTACTGGTATTTTTGTTCCATTTGGTGTTGTATTACCTTTCATCATTACTTTCTATTTTGGTCTTTCTATACTAGAAGACAGTGGATATCTCCCAAGACTTGCAACCCTTGTCGACAATATATTTCATAAGATTGGTATCCACGGACAGGGCATAGTTTCTGTATTTCTTGGCCTTGGATGCAATGTACCCGGAAGTCTCTCAACCAGAAATTTGGAGACGCGAAAACAGAGATTTATAGCTGCAGCACTACTCGCGATTGCTGTACCTTGCATGGCTCAAATTGCGATGATATTTGGAATTTTAGGTATGCATGGGCTAGAATATATACTAATCGTATTCTTTACTCTTGCATTACTATATTTTACATCTGGATTTATACTGGACAAAATCGTTTCTGGAGATAGTCCAGAGATATTTTTAGAAATACCTCCTTACCGTAGGCCTAGTCTTCTAACCGTCTCAAAGAAGACTTTAATGAGGTCTAGAATGTTTATCAGAGAGGCCATACCTTGGCTCTTTGCAGGTATAGTACTTATTAATATACTTTATTCGGTCGGAATAATAGAATGGCTTGGAAATTTGACTGCTCCAATCGTAGTTGGACTTTTTGGATTACCTAAAGAGGCAATTTCTGCTCTTGTTATAGGATTTCTAAGGAAAGACCTAGCTGTCGGAATGTTACTTGGCCTTGGAATGACAGGGATGCAACTTGTTGTAGCAGTAACTATATTAACCATATATTTCCCATGTGCTGCAACATTTGCGGTGCTTTTCAAAGAACTTGGTATTAAAGACCTATCAAAAGCGATAGTAATAATGATTATTACAGTATTAATAGTTGGTACCTTGATGAGACTACTACTCCTGTAAAAAATACAAAAAATACTAAAGATTGACAACTTATCGGCTAACAAATCCCTTCTAGATAAATTTGTCAAATGAGGTAAAATTTTGTTTATAGAAAAAATTCAATCTCCTGTATTTTCTAAAACGGAGTCTAATAGAGTACTTGTATCTTTAAATAATCTTAGGTTATCCTCTTTAGTATCCTCCAGCAAATCAAAAGCTTTATCATCTGTAAAGTCCCTATCTTCTAAATCATCTATCATATATACCTTTTTATCATTATTGAGTGCCCAGGCAACGGCTTCTAGATTTCTTATATTTCCTTCACCAAATGGTACCTCAGACAAAATTATTAAATCTGCTGATTTAATAAGTCTGATATTCTCTCTCATTGATGCCTCTGTTATATCAGAAAATGGAGATTCCTGAATGTGGGGAATCCCCATAGATTCCGCAGCTTTTTTATCTGAATCCAAAACATTTAAAACACCAGCAGTTACATTATAACCTTCATTTACAAGCTCTCTCATGATGTCTGTACCAGTTCCGCCCCCACATACAACATGAATCCTTAATTTATCTGTTTTTTCATTCAGATTTTGGTTGGGAAAGTGGATTGGAGTTACATGCACCTTTCCTGTAATTGGATGTTTGTCAACAGTAACCCTTGCCCCATATACTTGCTCAATAGTAGATGACTTAATTACCTCTTCAGGTTTTCCCGAATTCAAAATTCTTCCATTTCCTAATAAGGCGACTCTATCACAATAATGAGATGCTAAATTTAGATCATGAAATACCGCAACAACAGATTTTTCCTCACTTATAGTTTTAACAAGATCCATAATTTTAATTTGATGATTTATGTCTAAATGGGAGGTTGGCTCATCGAGTAGTAGGAGATCTGGGTCTTGGGCTAAAGCCCTGGCTATCATAACACGCTGTAACTCTCCTCCACTTAATGTAGTTGCGTCCCTTTCCTTGAATTTGTGAGTTTTAGTTGCTCTCATAGCTTCTTCAACTTTATCTCTATCCAAACTATGAGATGATATCCTAAAATAACCTTTATGTGGGAGTCTTCCAAGTTCTATAATTTCTTCAACTTTAAAATTAAAATTGATCTTAACTTTTTGGGGCACAACACCAATTTTTTTAGCAATTTCTTTTCTACTCATTGAATCAATGTTCCGATCTTTTAATATTACGGATCCATTTTGAGGATTTAAAACGCCCGATATACATTTAAGTAAAGTTGTTTTTCCTGCACCATTCGGACCTATCAAACCATATAATTCCCCATCATTTACATGCATATCTAAATTGGAGAAAACAAAGTTTTCCTCAAAAGATACAGAAAGATTATTAACCTCTAACACAGCTTACATCCTCCTTTTATTCTTCCAGAGAAGATATATGAAAAAAGGAGCACCTACTAAAGCTGTAATTATACCTACAGGAATTTCTGTTGGAGCCATAATAGTTCTCGCAAGGGTGTCTGAAAACAATAAAAATATAGCACCCACTATGGCAGATGTTGGAACAAGGTATCGATGCCCCGGGCCTATTATAAGCCTTACTATATGGGGAGAAATCAGTCCCACAAAACCTATTACCCCACTAAAAGCAACTGCTACTGCTGTGATTAATGCAGCTATAATCAAAAGTACCTTTTTTAAAAGTTCAACTTCTACTCCTAGATACATAGCCTCTTCTTCACCAAGCATTATTGCATCCATATATTTTGTTAGAGGCATTGTAATAGCTAAACAAGCTACAAGTAAAGGAAAAGAAATATAGATATGAACATACCTTGGACTATAAAAGCCACCAAGCGTCCAAAATAGGACCTGCCTTAAGTGCTGACCACTAAAATACATTATGAAGGAGTTGACAGCAGAAAGAAAAAAACTGACGGCGATTCCCGCTAGAAGTAAGGTATCCACAGGCACTCTATTTTTTTCTCGAGCAATATTATAAACAACAAAAACGGTGATAATAGCTGTTGTAAAAGCCAACAATGGCAGTGACATATAGCTTATTGCCTGCAAACCAGTTACTATGGCTAACGATGCACCTAAAGCTGCACCACCAGATACACCTATTATGTAGGGATCAGCCATTGGATTCTTAAACAATCCTTGCATTATAGATCCGGCCATAGCTAGTGCAGCTCCAACTATAGAGGCTAATAATATCCGTGGAACTCGTAGATATAATATTATACTCCTATAACCAGGCTCAATAGCTCTTTCTATAAAGGGTAAAGACCCAATAATAACATCTATAACTGTTCTGACCGGTATATCTGCGGCTCCTAAAGTTAACGAAGCTATAGCTAAAGCTATCAAAAATAAAAAAAGCATTGAAATTAGTATGCTTTCTTTTATCCACTTACCATCTGTAATTATGTTGAATACCATTTGTACTCATCTTCCTAGAATTGTACTTACAGGATATCTCTCCAAAACATTAGAGAGATATAGTATATAAGGTATTTAGACTATGACACTATCGATTCATTGAGGAAATTACTACTAAACGATGCTTAATTTATAGGCATCGAGATAAACTTCACCATGATTTTCTAGTATCTTACCGATGATAGAATATGAATTCATATGATGTCAAATAATTTCTAGTTAGCTTCTATGTACCCATTCAAATTTTATCTTGGAATAATATTAAATTTGAACTTTCCTTTATAATATTAAACTTTAGTTTAAAATAAATAGAGAATTTTGTATTAACATTTTTAATTAAAACTTAAAGTAAAAGATTTAGTCCGATAAACAAAAAGTAGTAAATTGGTGGGAAAAAGTTGGGAAAAATAGATAGAAAAGATATTGCATCTCAAAGAATTGAAAGGTTATTGGAACTTGCCGAAAAATGTTTTAGTGAAGATGAAGACAAAAGTCACAGATATGCCGAACTTGCTTGGAAAATAAAATTGAAGTCAAGAATTAACATTCCGAAAAAATGGAGAAGAAGGATATGTAGAAATTGTAAGAGATTCTTAAAACCTGGACCTAAAAATAACTGTAAGATTCGGATATACAGGTCAAAAGTTATAATCAAATGTATGGAATGTGGATACAAGAGAAGATTTCCTCTTAATGAATGAATATAGAATTGTAAACTAGATCATATATCAATCAATGATATATCAGAAGTTATTTCTTTTGTGACTGTAATTACTTCTTTCCTCTCTTTTTCCGCTAATTCTGTACCTATTTTATGAGAATTATATAGATTTATGAATTTATTGTTGTCCCTTCTGCCGATTCATCACCAACCTAACCTGCAATTAGAGGGGTGTCTTCTCGGCCACTTTAGATAAAATATTAACAAACAAAATACTGAATATATCCTGAACATTATATCGGAGCGATCGATATCATTTATTATAGAAAATATCTCTATACAATATGCATCAACTAAGCGCAGAAGAAACTAATATGCCTAATACAACATAGGCTTCAACAAATTCAACCTCACATATCCTAAGTACAGGTTTACCTAATGGCAATGCTAATACAAAACCAGTAATTCAATTATACCTACACAAATTAATGATTTTTCAGTTACTTTTTTAATCCATTCAATCTTATTAATTCGATTCAGGGTTGCTCATATTTGGGAACGTCATATTTCACATCGAAGATTAAACGAGGTAAAAGATTCCGAAAGTGCTACAGCAGACATTTTTGACATCCTATATAGGGTGTGAGAAAAACCTCTTAAAAACAACTCCTCTTTATTTATCGTTATTTTTCTTAATTTAATTCTCAAATCACCGTAAAGTAAGAGGTCTTAGCCCTTATTTTAGATAAAAATTGATTTTATTAATCATCAGAGTTACTAATAACTTCACTTTTAAGGTTTTGGTTAGATACTTTTGCGCCATCCACTATAACATTTTCCAATTTACATTCAATTATTTTAGATTTCTCGAAAATTAAGCAATTTTTTAAGGTTGAGTTACTAACAACAGATTGATTCAAATATGAGGTACTAATTTCTGAATTAATGATATCAGACCCTATATTAGTAGTTTCATTTACTACTGTAGTATATGCATCTATATATCCTGAAGGGGTGCCTATATCGAACCATTCTCCACTAAATGTGAAGGCTCTAACTTCTTCTCTATTTATTAACCATTCAATAAAATAACCTGGAGAATCGGGATTTCTTTCTTCGCCTATATATTTGTTTAGATATTCTACTGCGTCTTTAGAGAGCATATAGCAGGCTATACTTACAAGTCCTGAATCGGGTTCAGGTGGTTTTTCTTCAAAATCCTTAACAACCTCATCTTCGATATCAATTACACCAAATTTACTAGCTTCTTCTATCGAGGTCCTATATGCAGCAATACAAGAAGTATTTTCCTCTAAAAAGAAGTCGATAATTTCTGAAATGGAAAAAGACATATAGTTGTCACCTGCAACAACCAATAAAGGGCCCTCTATATCTTCTTTCTCTACAACTTGATTAAGTGCACCTATCGCACCTAGTTTTTCTTCCTCTCCGGTAGTATTCTCGGTAGTTACAAAAATGTTCTTATAATTTTTTGCACTAATAAAATCTCTAAAATCTTTTTCAAATTTCTTATTTGTTGATACGAATACTTCCTCAATTCTACTATCAGAAGAAATATCCTCAAGTATATATTCAATTATAGGACGTTTTCCAAGTGGTAATAAGGGTTTTGCCTTATCTTTGGTTATAGGCCACAATCTTGTTGCAAATCCGCCTGCAAGAACTACTGCCTTCATAATATAAACTAAAAAATTTCTTTTTCTGAACTTACATTAAAATATCCCTTTTCATGAGTTTCACAGGTTGTTTGTATTAACCTACTCTGTCTTAAGAAAGATGTATGTAGGCTTAACACCTATCAAACCAAAAAAATATTAAATTTAGGTTCATCTTCACTTTGAATTATAATATTCGGACATTTTCGTTTGTTTTTTATTTGATTTTACTAACTTGCCTTTTCTGTATTCTTCACTTTCCTCTATTATATTTTTAAGCTTGTATGCTAATCTGTACATTTTTTTCTGACCTTTTATGCTCTTCCAATAATATGCTTCATCTCGAGAATTTTTCATTATTAGAATAATGACTTTTCCAAATTTTCCATCTCTAGCAGTTCTTCCTTTTCGCTGTATCAATCTTATAGAAGAAGGTACTGGTTCATAAAAAAGAACTAATGATGTAGAGGGAATATCTATTCCTTCTTCGCCAATGCTTGTAGACACAAGTACATTAAATTCCCCGTTCTTGAAGTTACTTAGCCTTTCTTTTTGTTCTTCCTGTGACATGCCTTTAGTGTCTTTCTTTTGTGCTTGGCCTATGAATTTTCTAGGTTTTACACCATCTATTTTATCCAATTCTTTTATGAGGGTCTCCACTGTATCTCTATACTCAGCAAAAACAATTACTCTATCCTCATTCAAATCGCGTAGGATTTCCTTAACCTTTTCTAGTTTCTTATTCTTTACAGAACTGGCTGCTTTTTTTATACCTTTAAACTCCTGCCTGTTACATATTCTCTTGGAGGCTTTAGAATCTTCTTCCTGTAACTGTTCTATATAACTAATAAAAGGTTCCGGGCCTTGGGTTGAAAGTAAATCCTTCATATGGGCTAGTTTAATACAAGTGGCTACAATCGAAATAGCATGGTAGATATAACCCGCTGCATTACCTCCTGATAATCTTCCTCTAAACCTCTGTTGTATTTCTATCAATGCTTTTTTACTTAAATTTTTAGAGGAGAGATTTTTTGCCTGCTTTGTATATTTTGCAAGTTCGGAAAGATATTCATCTAGTAGGTCACAAATTGTATCTTCTATTATGTTCATTTCATCTGGTTTATCGATTTTAATCCATTCGAAATCGATATCCCCAACATAAGGTTTAACATCATCGCTCAACTTACTACGTACCGAAACACTCTCAATTCGGAGTTTTTTAGCAATGTTTTTTAGCTTATCAAAATCATTCCCCGGAGATGCAGTTAGGCCAAGAATTTGAGGATTTCTTGACTGATCAAAATATTTATCTGCTATACTCCCATAGGCATAATTTCCAACTGTCCTGTGTACTTCATCAAACACAGCTAAAGAAAAGTCTTCAAGATTTAGACGACTTTCATCAAGATCATTCAAAATAGTTTGAGGTGTAGCAACCCCTATAAAAAAATCAGATTCATTCCATTTATTCTCTCTATCTGAGGGATTATGAGTTTCACCAGTTATTAGCTTAATCTTAGAGCTTGCTATATTTATAACATCATTCAAAAGCTCCGCATGTTGTTCACAAAGAGGTTTAGTGGGAGCTGTAAAAAGTATAGATCCTTTCTCCAATTTATTAGCTATAAGTAGCGCCGCTATTATAGTCTTACCAAGGCCTGTTGGAAGTATCACAAGAGAGTTTTCATCCTTTATTTCCTTATATATATTTTTCTGATACTCTCTTTCCTCTATCTTTCCTTTTTTTATGAGGCTGGGGATTTTCATCTTACTCCGTCCGATTTTTGAATTACTATAAATTAAAAAATCCTAATTTTGTACAATCTTAATTTTTATACAAATATATATATCTATCTTTGATATGTAAATAGCCCCGTTAACCATCAACCCATAAGTCTTTAAAGTAATGAGGTTTTCCTTATATTAACAATTGCATAAGACTTCTTCATTCAACTATGGTGCATTCACCAATTAAGTATTTTCAATACAGCTTTCAGATGGCGTGTTCACGATAAGTTTGAAACAAAGTTTCCTTTGAGTTTTTAAGCCAAATAGTAAGTCAGAAGATTCGGAAATGAATCTTTCGTGAGCTGTTAGAAGGTATAAGAGAGGTCCAAACTTTATAGTGATGAAATATGTATGGTAAGTTGGTAAGATGGGGGACCAATATAGGATATCTTTGAAAAGTTGATACCTACCTTTCATCATTTCTACGGTAGCACTTCAACCTTGAATTGAAAAGTGTGAATTGTGGAAGCCTCTACCTTTAGAGAAAGAAAGATATAATGCTATGTATGACCCTGATTATTTTTATTTTTTACACCGAAAAGTGTATACAGCAGGGACATTCAGCTAAATAATACCCATCTCTATATGCGTTTCTACCAATATAAAGACCGTATTTTCTTCATTCACTTCAAACTCATCAGCAGCAACATCCTCTTCTACCAGCACAATTCCGAAAGCTTTAGTTTCGTCA
>SL_8KL_010_SEDDRAFT_10001374_pt1 | contig 21126 bp, 24 predicted proteins | sample SodLakKL_010_SED_4_FD_11160 | JGI IMG/M metagenome (IMG submission 11160)
CTTCAGTAGTGTAGAGGCGATAAGATTAGGCCACCCATCAGACTTGAATGGATGAGGCTTTCCTTTCATCCTACTCCTCATTGTAGCTATCTCTGACTGAAACTCCTCCACTATCATCCTATCCGGATTCCTGGCTATCCTAGCAAAGAACGACACAGGCTGGCCAAAAGCTGAGTGCACCAAATCACCAGGATCAGGGCTATAGTCAGGAATATTTATCAGTACCTCTTCATACTGATACTCAGAATAACGATTCCTAAAGAATGAATACCCAGTATAAACAGGCATCTCCTCCATTAGCCTATTGAAAGTATTAAAATCTCCTAACTGCTCTGCCACATAGATAAGCTCATGGAATCCCGCTAGATATGACTCTAGGATATCTACTGTAAACTCTGCTACTCCATGAGTCTCCATCAGCGGAGCTAGTCTCTCTGCCTCTGCCCGAATGAATTCGCTAGATGACATCCCTTCCGCTGCCATCCGCCTAATCCCGTCCCTAGCCTGCACCAGCTCCCTATACCCCTTAGGAAGGGCCGCCGTCCCATCCGTAGCCCTGACTGTAATCTCAACCTCTGGCATCTTCTCTGCCGCCGCTAGCAACTCCTCCTTAGTCACTCTCTGATGATTTCTAGCTGCTTGATTCAAATACCTATCTAGCCCTGTGAATTCTAAATCCGTAGCCTTAACTCCAGGAGTTTTCTTCAACTTATTCAATGCATCTCTAGCCTGCATCTTACCACGGAAGCTCTGGACTTTAGCAATGATGTCCCTAACTGCAGGATAAAATAGATCCAGTCCAGTAGTCACTCTAAGAATAGGCCCGCTACCACCAGTCTTTAAACTTTCCGCCTTATTCGCTAGTTCTATGGCGTGGTCTACTGACTCGATAAAGTCATTCAAGTGTACTTGATTACCAAAGTAATCATACATCCCACTAGACTCATCCCTCATATGTTGAAGTGTCTGTCTGATCCTACTGACATCAGCATTGCCTACTCCATGAATCCAGGCATTGATCTGATTAGTCAGATACCCAAGCATAGTCTCAGGATTCTCCTTAATCTGCTCTGGTCGTTTCTGCTCAAACATATGACGGATAGCCTCTACTGACTCAGTACTCTTATCAAAGTACCTAGGAGTCTCATCAATAAGCTCCTCCCTTTCCGTCGCAGGCTCTTTTCCTTTATTCTCCAGGTACTCCTGAGTGATCTCCTCTTTCCCTACCATCTTCCGGATAAGATGATTACGGATTGAATTCTGCTCCGGCGTCAGACCTTCCGTAGCTTCCTTATTCAACAAGTCCTCAAGCTGCCTAGTCTCATTCCTACTCAGCTCTAAATTCCCAGCTACGAACGCCGCTCTCATACTCGGGTCAAGCTCTTCAAGATACCTAATAGTCTCATTCTGTACATTCTCAAGGACCGGCGCAAGATCTGCGGAAGACATCTCTGACTCCCCTGCATCAATCTTAGCGTGCTCCTCTAGGAGCATCTCTAGATCCTCAAACACATTACCTTCCCGGACCTCAGCAGTCTCTGCTACAGCCTCTGGCTCGACCCTCTGCTCCGCCGGCCTAAGCGCATATCCACCCTCTACCTCTACAACATCATGAGTCTCCTTCATCCCTTGCCTTGTCCGTGCAGACTTGGCGGCGGTCTGAGATTTAAAAGGAGTCCCTTTCTTAGTCATAACATCAGTGGTAGGGGCAGCATCTGTTACAGGCTCAGCAGCTACTGGTGCAGCCTCAACCTCAGGCTCTACAACTGGTGCGGCATCAGGAGTGACTTCCGGTTCTTGAACAGTGTCAGGCTTTTCCCTCTTTGGCCAAATTTTGGTCATAGTGTCGGCGGTTTCTTCCTTAGTCTCCTTACTCACCACCTCATCCATAGTCTTCTGCTCTGGCCTAAGCGTCTGTCCTCTTTCCTCAAGAATCTTCTCCGCCTTCTTCAGCGCCTTAGCCTCACGCAGCTCCTTCATCTGGGCTTTTCTCTTCATGTTATCAAAGATAGAACCCTCAGGCCTAAGAAGACGATTATAAAGATCCATGTTATACTGGGCTATCACATGATCTGACAACAGACCCATATCACCTTCTTCCCTCTGATACGCATCTGTCAATCTAGTCCTTGCATCCTTAGCCCCTTCAACATCGAACTTTTTGCCAGGCATCTGATACCGACGATAAGCAGTCCCTACAGACGCTGTACCTAATGGCATAAACAAGCCAGCCATACCAGCTATATTCGCAGACATGATCTGGTTCTTGGCAAACTCCTCAGTCTGCACATACCTGATAAACTCTTCCCTGATCTCCTCTCCAGTAGCATCCTTCGGCATCTGCGCCACAACCTGACCAAGAGCTTCAGGATATTGTTGCAAGAACTCCGCCACCCACTCCATCCCTGGAGGTGTGGTGAAGTCCCTAATATCTTCAAGGGCCCTTCTCGTCTTGGTTATATTAGCCTGACTCGCGCCTGTCCCTTGTGCCGCACGGGGAAAGATCCTCGCTAGTGCTGAGATAGACACACTCATAGCCCCTACACCAATTAAAGAGGTAAGGGCCGCACCTATCCTCGCTCCATCATGAGCTCTGTCTTTAGGAATCCCTTGCTTAACCATACCCTCATACATACTACCCTTGAACTGCATATAGTACGAGGCTAGACCAATAGGCAGACCTCCCCCAGCTGTTGCGGCCATACTAGGAGCAAACTGACCAAGGGCCTGCGCTGCTTGATGGACGAAGTTATCTACCTCCTCAAAATCCTGCTCTGGAAACACCTCCTTAAACCGCTGAATACCTTTCATCCTCTCTTGTATTCTTTCTATCCTCTCCCTCTTGGCATCTACTCCTCCCTGTGCCTCTTCAGTTCTGCGATAAGCCTGGGTCATTCTCCTCCGACCCTCCAGAGCTTCCTGCCTATCCTTCTCAGACATCCCAAACTCAAGGGGATACATCTCCTCCGCCATAGGAAGAACATAATCCTCATCAGCTAGCTCACTAATTTGCTCCTGCAGCCTGGCTATCTCAGCTACAGCATACCCCTCCGCTGACTCAGCATAGTTCCTAATACCTGTCCCAAGCCCTTTAACCATATGCTCAGGAATCTCAGCAAAGTCTGTAGCAGTCTTCCAAACCACATCCCTGGCAAAGCTAGGATCTTTATGCTTGTCTTTCTTACCCTCATAGTACCTACGACTAGGATCGACAATATCCATCTGGCGGTCGAATAAAGACCTACCTCTCTGCCTAGTCCCAGGTTCAGCTGGGGCTTCTAGTTTAGTATCTAGTCTAGCCTCACGTCCTGTAGTGGACTCTGGAGTAGGCTCTGGGGCAGGTGCTACCCCAGTCCCAAGGAGTCTATTAGTCCTCTCATCGACACCTACAGGAGCTGGGGCGCCTACCTCTTCCTCCGGCTCAGCTATCCCCATTAATCTATCTAGTCGGGATTGGATACCTTCTGGTGTACCTCTCCAAGAGCCTTCGTTCTCCCTCTTTCGTGATGCCATAGAATCCTTCCCTTCCCTCAATCGGCATGAATTGTACGTCTACAATATTAGAATCAACCTGAGATATACGATCCAGCATTTCGTGTTCGACATAGGCCAGTGCTCGGGCTTCTTGGAATTGCTTCCTTCCTACCTGCGGCCCTCCACGGTCTGCTTGCTGCTCCCTATATTTGTAGTAATCATCAGATATATCCATATCCTTGACCACCTCATTTATGTGTTTGCGAGTACCTAGCCCATGAATGGCTTCCAGTTCTTTATCAAGCTCAGCTCCTCGCCTCCGTCTAATCTCAAACTCAGCCAGAGCCTCCTCAAAACTCTTACCCCGCTGGTCCTTGGAGAACTCCATAAACTCCTGCTGAGTCTTCTCATCCATCTGCTGGAACTGCTCAAAGGTTCTGATAGGAGTAGGTGCGGGGGTATGCTGCTCTGCCCAGACCTTTCTCCTATACTCCGCCGCTTCCTCTGCTGGCACCTGTTGAGGACCGAAAGGAGTCTCCACTGTCGCCATCTCCACAGGCTGCGGCTGGGCCTGCTGAACCTGATGTCTTAGCCCTAACGCCTGCAACGCAAACTCAGGCGACAGTCCATGCTTCCCTCTCAAATCCGTATCACCTAGGAGCTCTGAAAGAAGCCGCCTCTCCTGCTCCTCCCCGGCGAGGTTAGCCGCAGTATCTCCTAGCGCAGCTTGCGGGCTGCCTTTAGGGGATACAACCCCGCCTAGTGTTCCAAGAATATTCGCCATCATAAGTGACTTTTCATCAGGCATGATCTACCTCCTCGGCCCAAAGGCCGCCATTGGACTTACGTTAGGCCCAAAAGGCATATCTGCAGTCCGACGAACTCCCTCCTCTTCCTCTTCCTGCTGCTGTCCTCCAAAGAGATCCTGCAGCATCTGCCTCTGTAACTCCTGCTGTCCCATCCCAGCAGCTGCCCCTCCAAGCCCGTGCTGCCAGGTCCCTTCCATTGAAAGAGCCTGCCCAAACGTACCGAGAAGGTGTGCAGCTGATTCTGGATTCTTCTCGATGAACTTTCCTACTCCTGACAATGCGTGACTTAAGCCTTCTAAGTTCATAATACCTCCTTTACAATAATCCGCCAGCTAATCCAAGAACTCCACCGACAGCAGCTCCAGCTACTGTACCAACGCCAGGAACTACACTTCCAGCCATCGCACCAGCTGCAGCCCCACTCGCAGCCCCGCCAATAGCTGACTGCGCTCTACTAGGCCCGGCACTCCCTCCCCCAACTGGGGATGTTCCTGCTATTGCCCCAAGGACCTGAGCCCCCTTCATATTAGCTTCAAAGTGAAACCACTCGTCATGGATCGCATAGTCGTTATCCATCTCTACTTGTTCCTTTATAGCGACTATACCAATCCTATTAGCCTCAACATCTAACTGAGCCTTAGCTTTTCTAAGCTCTGCCTCTTTCCCTGCCTCTATCTCAATCAGGGATAACTTCTGCCTGCATGCATCTAGTAATGCACTAGCCCTGGCCGATGCAACCTGAGGCCTTGTCTGATTAAGAACATTAACTATCGAGCCCTTAATCTGATCCTCCTGAAGATAAGCATCTTCCAACTTATTCTTATCCTCCTGCCTAAGCCTATCCTCCTGGAGATAGGCCTCGGCTCTCTGTGACAAGTGTTGAGCTACGACTCCCTGACTAATCTGATCCTCTTGTAGGTAGGCATCCATCTGCTTACCCGTCCGAAGAAGATAAGCCTCCCTCTTCAACTGTGCGGCGAAGTCAGTTATCTGCCTGTTCCTATCTGCCTCTATCACAGCCCTCCCAATAGCGAACGCAGAAGACTTGACCGCCCCTGAGGTCTGCATCCCTCTCTCAAACCTCGGATAGACAGTCTGCTCTATTTGGGCATCTAACTTATCCGCAAAAGAATCTACCGCCTGATCGATGTGGTAGTATAAAGGAAGCTCTTCCATCTTCTGCGCAGCCTCAAATTCAAAGTCTACCTCTATACCTTTTATATGAAACGCCGCTACATAAGGTACCTCGAATTCTATCCCTAATATGTTATTAGCAGCACTGGCGGAGAAAGTTTCCTTCTCTGCCAGGTCCCATATCTCGGATATCTTCAGATAGATAACATCCCAGATATCATCAGTCCACCTATTTGCAGAATATGGATCGGCCAAGGAATTTATATAATCCTCTAATGAATCCAATGCACTAGACATAGCCATAGTCCCTGGAAAGGACATACCAGTAGGATCAAAGGAACTCATAGTAGTATAAGGACTAGATGCAGTATTGATAAGAGCCTCTACCCTCTTACTCTCATCAATATCCATAGAGCTACCACCAGAGCCATATATAGACGGCGCTAGCAACCCGACATGAGCCCTCTTCATATGCCTCGGGTAATCTACTGAGCCAGAAGAACCTCCTCCACTACCCATAACTCACCTCCTATGTAATAGGCACTATCATCAATGAATATTCTTCTCCACCAACTTCTACAAGCTTGTCCCTGACAAACTCTACATTAGTCTGAGCAATCAATGATTGACAGCTATTTGCGACTGCATATTTCCTAAGTGCACTAAGCCCTTCATACCATAGTTCTTCAGGAGCCCTCTCACTTAACCTGGCCAGTGCATAAACTAACAGTGCCCTAGCACCGCTACACTCATCTACTGTTATAACTGTAAGGATAACAGCATGACCAGATATTACCTTATTCTCTTCGTCCCTCTCATACACTGCCCAGCAATCCATCTTGCCGCATAGAATAGAGTCCAGAATCTTATTAATCCTAAACCTCTCTCTACTGGCAGTGGGAGGTAGAGATACATCTATTGCATACTTAATAACATCCCACAGGTCGACCACTTGCTCTAGGGTCAGTCTACTTATCATTCGTATTGGCCTCTTATGTTTCTAAGATCAGTCGCCTTATACCTAATCTTGATGTAAGAAGGGTAGACACCATCAAAGCTATACTTCCTCAGTGTCACTTTAAACTCCTGCGCAGTTACCATGATGGTAGCTGTATTAAACTCATTAGCAACTACTGACTTATAAAGCTCCCACTCTGACCCGCCACTCCTTATCTCAACATCAACTATACACCCATCCACATCAGACTCTACCAACATCAAAGTCTTCATACCTCTTTGGAAGAAGTCTATCCGATCAGTAGTAAGACTAAACCAAGGATTCAACTCATCAAAGATACCATAAGCCACACCATCAATCGGGATGACTGCCGCCGTCAGTTGGTACACCTCACACATACCGAAGGCAGTATAGAGAAAACACCTCTCTCCATCACTGATAAAGAATTCCTGTTTTATAGGATCGTATTCTATCTTAGTGTCTGGGATAGATAGAGTCTCTGCAATACTCTTATACTCCAGCCTATGAACCTCCTTATCAACCCCGACTATATAGAATATCCCATTAGCACCAAGGAACAGATGCTGAGAAAAATCTCCTGCTATTGCCTCCCTATTAGCCAGCCCGAAGGAGGCTATCTCCTGCATCCCGAATGTAGGTTCAGGCTCTTGAAGAGGGAGCAAAGAAACAATACCTGTACTCCCATACACAAGGATCTGATCCCCGATCCTCATAACCTTATAAACTTCTCCTACCTCACTCACGTCCATGTAGCCAGCTATATTATCCGCAGATGGAGTACAGTTAATACTCCCTATCTCACTCCAGACTACATGACTACTCCCGCAGCCATACCAGTTGGAAATAATATTCCCTATAATCAACTGCCCTTTGAAGTTACAACAGGTCAGTCCAAGAGGTGTGTCGTCTAAGGCAGTTTCAGAATAGTTATAATAATCCCCAACTTCTCCATAAAGAATCCCAAAACTCCCCATAACAACCATGAAAGCATCGAAGTCAGCTACGTCAGGAAGAGACTCCATATTGATAAGGACAGAGTCCTTAACAGCCTCTGAGACCAAAGACCCTACATCCACTATCTTACTGATTACAAGGTCTCCCTCATCAATATGGGCTAGGAATGCCTCTGACGTTCCATGAAGATACTTAGGAAAAGGCCAGTTCTCTAACCCTCCAACCGTCCCGAAGACCTCAAGCGGCTCGTATGGGATAAGTCTATCCGACCCACACTTTACATCATAAAGCTCTTCCAGTAAGGGAAAGTTTATTATATCCTGCTCATAAGGACGAATCCCTCTCTTTAAGACTTCATTATCTATCGCAGTATATTCGAACTCTCTCATGACTATTCCCCCTTACTCATAGGACCTTTGTCTGTCTGTATAAGAAACAGAGCAGACACAGCAGATTCTGGAGCATCAAAGTTAGCTACCAACTGAGCTATGTCCCCCTCCATAACTTCCATATCTAGCCTGGCATGAGTGGTATTGGCAGACACTTTTATATCCCTGGAGTTACTACCCATCCTCTCTCCTCGGATCATTATAGTAGCCAGGCTGCCTTTCTTAATCTCTACATCCGGCGGAAAGTGGAGATAAAGCACTTGCAGTATCCCAGAGGTAGGAAGGACAGAGAAAAACAAGGACTCCCCAGGGAGAACTTTCTGATTATTATACTGGGAGAGTATGGCCATTTCTCGAGCGGCCTCTCTATCCGCTAGTCTAGCGGCCAGCCTCTCTGCCTTAATCTCCAGCCTCTCTTTATTTATATCAGTCATCTTACGCTCAGTCATCTTCATCCCCTCATCTTACTAATATGGGCAGACCCCTGCTCTACCACATCCATGTCTATGCCGAGCAGCTTCTGCTCAATATGAGCCGTCCATTCCCTTGCCCCTGTCATATTCCTGTAAGACCTTTCCAACTCCCTCATCGCCCCCATTACTAAAACATCAGGCTCAGCGATAGTCCAGAAGTTATTATCATCATCTTTCTGGAGGTAGGCGGAATAGAAGTGCCCTTCCACTTCGATTTGAATATCCTGATCCGGCGGAGCCAGAACAATAATCCCATCAAAGTCAGCTGAATTATCTGATCCTAGATCAAACGGAGCAGGAGCTGACTCAGCAGGGATGTATCTGAGATTAGTAGGAAAGTAATACAAGGGCACCCCTGAGTCCACATCATAGCCTAGATTAGGGAACGTGGAGTATAACTCAGCCCTATTCAACCTTGCCAGGCCCTTCCTCTTATCCCCAATCACTACCCGTACAGCTAACACAGACCTAATCAGATCTACCTTAACCAACCACTCCCCTGTATCCAGGTCCTTAACTGACACTCCTATCCCCTGACCAGTCTGGAACCTCTCCCTATCCAGTTCCTTACACGCCGCCCTGATATACCAGTCAGCCCCATTATCTTCATAATTAGTAAGCGACTTAACCAGATCAGACCTTCCACTAATCTCTACTAGCTGCTTTCTGATCTCCTTCAGATTCATTCCGTCACCTCTTTAACCAAAATTTGGTCAAAGAGGCGGCCAAAGCCACCTCTCTGACCATTTATCCGAGGTTAGGAGGGCAGGATGTTATCCTGTCCCACTCCATACATGATCCCCATAGTTTCGGGGTAGTGATATTCCAGACCCAACTCGGTCAGGAACTCCTCTTTGATGCCGTCGATCCTGTTGTGGCCAGTATTCTGCTTGGCTCCGTCAGGGAAGAAATCTGTATCCTGGATAATACGCTGAACCAGATTCTTCGGCTCGAAGAAAAGAATCGCATGACGCAGAGTCTTTTCATAGTTAAAAAGCGGATGAGTCAGCAACTGCAGTGACCCGAAGGGAGTGATCCAGGTATTAGTCTTCAACCCAAACCCCATATCTCCGACCTGCAGGTTAAGCTGCCCGCCTTTCTTCGCCAACCTCATAATGCCCCGAAGAGCCCCAGCACCGGCGAAAGCCACTTTCCGATCCATACTTCCGTACAACGCCAGGTCCTCAAACGCACTATCCAGCCACTCCTCACCACTGTCCAGCCAGGCGTCAGTGGCGTAATCAGAGTCTATCCGGAAGTCTTTGATATTCCCAGGAGCTCCACTCCTAACTGCCGGAAGCATACCCATCGTAGTCCGCTCGGGCTTGCCGTTGTTCCCGATCTTCTCCGTGCGGATACCGAAGAGCATAGACATCTCCATCTGGATGGAGTGATCTTCCAACGCCTCAGCCTTTGCCTGCTGATACTGGTCACCAGTACGGAGCTTAGTCTGGAGAGCAGTACGAGTGAACTCCAAAGACGTTCGCCAGATCTGGGTGAGGTTATACAACTTCACCGGATCACGAGCGATAGCATCAGGCATCTCAGCCCCTTCCGAGTTGATATTACCAATCAGAAGCATCCGGTCTGCATCAGCCAGGTGGTTGTTCTGAGTGGAGTTATCATCATCTTCCAGCAGCTTGACTGCCACGAAACTATTGTCCCCGTTCAGGTGGCGGTCTACTATCTTGCCCACACAGTCCAGAGTGGAGTCATCAGTGTAGCGGAAAAGAATCTCATGGCCAGCCCGGAACTTCGTAGCATCAGCCTCTTTCAGCTTCACATAGAGGACGTCTCCATCAGTACCGCCGCTGACATACTCAGTATTAAGGGTTACTTCTGTGTAGATATTAGTAATATCCACACCAACCCTGGACAGTGTCTTAGTCCACCAATAGAACTCCGGATCGTCCACTTTCTCGCTCCGGAGCTTAGCGAGCATTGCAGTTAAGGGCGCATCTCCATCAGGGTAGAGATAGAGAATCTGATCACGCCAGCTTTTGGGCCGCATATCATCTGCCCAATCATTAGTACCTCTCATACCAAGAACAAATGCCATATCTATGTCCTCCTATCAAAATAGATTAGTTAATTAAGTAGCGTTAAACTCCAGAATACACCAGCGGAATCCATCGCTATAAACCACCAGGTTGCCGTCAGCTTCTGTGATAGTCTGATCCGACCACAGCTGGCTATCCCCCTGGTCCTTCACAACAAGATTGTTGTTTGAAGTTTCCTGAACGATAGAATAAATCCTACCTTTCGCTTCCGATACCGGAGGCAGTTTCAGATCGAAGGCACCATCTGTGGTATCTGTCCTTACCACATAATCAGTCACCTTCATTGTTGCTTCCTCGGTATACCGAGCTACCTTGCCAACAACAGTATCCTGCTCAATAAATCTGCTTTCGAGACCCATATCTCCATCCTCCTACAATTAGTATTGTTATCTTGCCAAAGCCTTATTCATCGCATCAATCTCACTCTGCTTTGGATCAGGCTTCCCTGGAGCACGTCTTGTGCTACCACCCTTCCTCGTCGGCCCAGAGGCCTTCCCTGTCTTCTGAGCCTTTCCCCGTAGTTGCAGCCGGCGNCTAGATTCCTTCGCCGTCTCTTCCATTACTTTCTCCATTCCCCAGTCAGGATTCTCACTCATGATTTTCTCACTCACCCGGCCGACAAACTGCTTATAATCCTTAAGCTCCGGATTCTCCCCATAGAACTCCTCTGCCATCTTGGTCATCTGCTGCTGCTGAGCCACGGCATTCTGGACGATCTTGGGAATAGACTTATGAACCATCTCGATGCTCTTCTGCACCGCAGTGTTGAGGGTCTGATTCAACTTCTTAGGATCACCAAGAATATCGTCCAGATTATCCTCTGACCCAATGAAGTCAACTTCCTGATACTCCTCCTGTTGCTGCTGCTGTTGCTGTTGCTGGTTCTGTGGTCCTAGTTCAGACAGCTCCTCGATCCGAGCCTGAAGGGAGCGAATCTGCTTGAGGAGAGCAGAAGGGTCGGCGGCATCCAGATCGCCTTCCTCCTCCAACTCATCAACTTCTCCACCTGCATCATCTCCTGCTGCCTCTTCCCCTTCTGCAAGCTCACCTTCTTCCCCACCTTCCTCATGACCTCCGTCTACCTCACCGAAGAATTCTCCATAAGGACTCTGCTCGCCATCACAAAGGGCCACATCGCCGAAGTAGATAAAAGAATCCTCTTCTACCACTTCGCCACTCTTCATGTCGATAACTAACTTGTTGTAGATCTTTCTTCCTTCACTCATTTTTCTTCTCCTCTTCTCGCTGTTTGATTAGTCCTTCTAATAAAATGTCCGGGAGCTGCATAATGTATGCAAGGGCTTCCCTCCGCCCCTGGATACGAGTTACGTCTTCCATACTCTTACACGCATCGTACTGAGTCTGTATCTGCAAGTCCCAGATTCTCAACTCCCTAACCATATCGGCCCAGATAGTTGATTCTTTAAAGTCTCGCAAGGATACCTCTGTACTTTGAATTACTGCCTTATCCATCATCTTGCCTCCTCCAAATTGCCGGCTTGAAGTTGCTGCTGCACCTGATCATCAGGCATTATCTCGGCTCCCCTCTGCTTAAAATCAGAGATGTTCTTAGCACCCATGTTCATGGCTATAAACTCAAACACTTTATTAGCGTCATACTCTTGAACAGCTTGAGGATTCTCTATCATCATCTTAAAGATAGTCAACCACCCTTCATTAAAGTTCCCTCCAGGAATACTGCCATCCTTCACTATTATGTCATAGTCTACCATCAAATCTTCCAGGTTAATATCTACTTCATCAGGCGTCTTCTGCATCACCTCACCAAGGCGCTCCCTCCACTCTCCAAGAACTCGCCTCCTCATATTCTGCGTCATGAGTTGCTGAGTGTGAGAGGCGAAGAAGTATCCCAAATCCTGCATTGCCTGAACACTTATGACATTAGCTATTCTCTCCAACCTAGACACGGCCGCCCGAGAGGTTCCCTGAAACTCTGCCTTTGTCAGTCTCTCAGGACCTCCCTCTCTCATCATTCCTTGCTGAGACTCATCAACTCCTGAGACCCTCTGCATAGCGTTCATTATGACACCTATATCACCGATATGACTCTGCGTCACATCATCTACTCTCAGCTGAGTAATAGCCCCTTCAACTCCCTTCCCCCAGGCAGGCCTTCTTAACCGAATGAGCTTCCCCGCCTCTGGATTGGCTACATCATCAAAGTTCACCAGCCATGGATCAACTACAAACATATCATTGACTGACTTGCGGACATTAGTGATGCGGCTGTTAAAGAGCCAGTCAAGCGTCGTCTGCATCCCGCTTAGGACTTCTATCCTAGAGAGCGGGAGAGTCCCATACCCATCAAAGTCCGGCGTAGCCACTGCGATAGGATAAAGCCCATGATCAAAGTCGAGAGGCTGGGCACGGATAATGACTTCTCCATTCGCCACAGTGAACGCCCACTTCTCAGGTATCTCCGAATCCCCTAGCCCCCACTCCACAGGGATAAGGGTTATGTACATAGTGATAAGCTCTACCGAGTTTATATACTCGTCATATAAGGAGTCCGGCACTCCCACTGCCTTGTCCCTATCTGAACTATCCCCAAAGAGATCAAGTGATAGATTGACGTGTTTTAGATACTTTACATTAAAAAGCTCTTCCCCATAAGCCTCGTCTTGAAGAAGCTCCATTAGGTTAGAGGTCTCCGTCCACCCTACAAACTCCATCCTTTGCACCTCATGAGATGGGACAGATGTATCAGGAAGAAACCTATAAGGATCAATATTGGTAAGAGAGTTCCCCTCATAAAGGATTGCGTTGTTAACTACGTTAATCTGCTCAGTGGAGTAGACCTCCCTCCCTCCAATATCATGAACACTTCCAGTCTCCTTAACCCTCTTCCTGCCAGTCCTCACCTCCCACGTAGGGACTACTATTCCAATTCCATAACTAATGGCATCCCTGAAAAGGGTGTGGAGATGCAACGGCACTTTGGACTTCCGGCAGTGGAGGTCTACCACCAATTCCAATAAAGCAGCGCCGTATACATCTTCCGGCCCCACACCCTCATACTTAAAAACAGGATGCTGTGCAAGAGCCTGGAAACAATAAGTTACTAAAGTCTCCATTATAGCATAGCTGAAAGGAAAGACAATGGAAGTAGGCTTTCGAGAGTCTTGTGCCTTAACCTCCCTCTCCTCCTCATCTACCCATTTATAGGCCGTTAGAGTCTGATCGATCTCTTTCCAGCTGTCGAATCTAGAGCTTATCTTCCCATAAGACATATGGGCCCTAGCTACGATCGCAGTGGCTATCTCATCATGCAGCTCTGTCCCTGGCTTTAAATCTAACCCTTGAGGATAAGTGTACTTATAATCCTGAGTGGCTAGACTACCAGTGTTTACTTTCTTCGGCCTGTTTCCTACAGCTATACTCGGCATAATATCCTCACTTTACTCTTCCGGAAGTTCTGGAGCATCAATATTGAGAGTGACACCAGTTACATAGGTTATGGTAGTAGTATTATAACTCACATTAGTCACAAATCCATCTTCGTCTTTGGTTATACTAATACTGGTAACTACTTCTTGGCTAGCTGTAGAGACTGAAACACTAGCACCGTCTAATGCAAACTTTACATCATCTGCCCAGCCTTCTATCAGTCCTACCCTATCTTCCAGCCCATCTAGTTCCTGCTTCCTAACAGCATCATCATCTTCTTCAGGTGGGTCTAAGACCTTCCCCTGAGACACCACAAATCCTTGCTTTTTATCAGGCATCCCTGGGATAGGGTCCTCAGTCCCATCAGCCTCTTCCTGCAGATCAGCATTCTTATCATAAGGAAAAGGGCCGAGAGGGCCTAACCAAGCGTACCCATAATCAGGTTCATACTCAACCATAACTGCCCCCATTAATCAGAACCACTAGATTAGCAAGTAGTAAGACTATCCCCACTATCAATGATATTAGGGTGCTAGTCAGCCTACTCTTAATAGTATCAACACTGTCCTTGATTTCTTTGNTGTCTGTCTCCAAGGTATATACCCTTTCCATCAGCCCAGAGTGGCATTTACAAACATCTTCATTAGTATAACGTCTATTATACGACCTCTTCTCCTCTCCCATATNATCTCCANTCATAACACCCTCCAGTCATACTCCTCCATACGCTTAGAGATGCCCACCTCTTCAAATTCTAGTAATGGACTATCTATATGCTCCGGCACTTGGAAGTACCTACTCCCTGCCTCAAGCATCTTGACCAAGTAAGCCAACGCATCCATTATATCGAATCTAGCAGACCGAGGAAAGGAGAATAACTGCGCCTCAAGGTCTGAGCAACAATTAGAGTTATGGAACATATAGCCTTGCCGATAAAGTGGGGCTAGTACCGCTATTCGCTCTTCCTTCTTCCCCACTGCCGACAACTCCAATAGCGTCACAAAGTGTCCACGCTTGAACATCTCATTCTTGAACGGCTGAGTAATGAACTCATTTAAAGAAGTGACCTCCAGCCCGACTACCTTACAATTCAACCTCCCGGCCATGTTGAATATCTTGTCATAGAACTCATCGGGATAGAACTTCCCTGCATCTATATCCCTTACATAGTACCTTCCAGCTTCTGCATCAATCCCTACTCCCACAATCGCACTTTCAGCAGAGTGAATTTTTACAGTCTTAGCTGGGTCACAGAGGATAATAGTTTCAATCTTGTCATTTCTTAATCTTTCCAAAAACTCAGGGTCAGTTTCTTTGTAATAGTTAATATAGTCCGGCTTGAACACTGCGTCCTCAGTAGAGATAGGAAGGTTGCAATACTCCATGTAGAACGTATCCAGCATCCCTGCCTTCTGATGATTCTCCTTCTCAATCAGAATCTCTGCTGTCGTCATGTATTCTGGAACCAGACTCTCAAAGTTCTCATCGACTAAGGAGAGATTCAAAGTCAGCCAATCGTCACTAGAAATCAAATTAGCTAGGAGAGAGTCCTCATGCTTGATAGTGTCGATGTAGACTATTCGCCAGTCATTCAAGTACATATTGACACTCTTCATAACATCAGAAAAGAACCAATCCTTTAGAAACTGCCTATTAGCAATGTTTCTTACTTCCTTCTTATCTTCCAGGTCATCTACAATTATCAGCTGAGGCCTAGCATTATTCCAGTTCAGCCCACGAACCTGCTGGCCCGCCCCTCGAGGGAGGACAAGGGTTGATCCATAAGCAGTCCATGCGGCCTTACTAAACTGCTCGTCGATCTCAGGGTTCTCGCTAATCTTAATACTCCCAAATAGATCCCTTACCTCCCTATTGGACAGCAACTCTCGTTTGATGTTCTCAGTCTGCATCTCCGCAAAGGTGGCGCTCTTACTAATATAACAGATGAACTGCACATCCCTGAATAAGACAGACTTTTGCGCTAGGCAGCGGGCCAGAGTAGTCTTCCCAATACCTCTAGGGGCTGCGATAGCTATTTTCTTATGCCCACTATCAATGGCATTAAACATCTGGTGATGGAGAATAGACCACGGCGCCGTAAACTGCTCCGCATGGAGCGTCTTCGCATACACCTGAGTATTAGCATGAGATAATGCAAGAATCTCTGCTAAATCAGGGTCGAGTTCATATGACTTTGACCAAATTTTGGTCGAAGCGGCGGCAGTCATTAACTAGCTCCAATCTCATAAGGGAAGGTTATAACATCAAAAGCTATCCAATCTATCAGAGGTAGATCGCTTCCTAGTGTGGAGTTATAGGTAGCCTCCACATAAAGTAACTGCTTCCCCCCAACTAGATCATCACCACTCAGGACTATAATAGGCTTGGATGTCCCAGGAGGTAGAGGAACATCCTTCTTCCCATTAATTATATCCCCTCCTACCGACATGAGTGTCCACGACCCAGAAGTTGGAATGACTGAGTTACCCAACGCATCTCTGCAATGGGCTATAACCGCCCCAGTACTTCCTGCCACAAAAGCTGGCTGAGCTAACGTCTTACTTCTCATCACTCCTCCTAGGTCAGGTCTTCATCTATGTCAGCGACAGAGAATTCATAAGCCACTTCGAGTATATATCCTGTCTCGGCAATCTTATCGCCGACTGTGAAAGGAGCCACAGAGAGAAGAATGTCCTCAGTCCCTGTCTCCGCCGGCGTTAGGAACCCTCCACCTATAACGACATTATCTTCAGTAATCTCGAACTGGGCCCTAGCGCTCATGTTGTTGATAGTCTGTTCAGAGACAGCCCCAGGGGTATATTCCTTCCTATTCCCTGTATACTGAGTCACCTCCACCCATCCAGGATGGGAGGCCAAAGTGTCATCATAACTAGTATTAGGCTCGGAATCTACTATCCCAATATACCAAGCAGCCTTCTTCGTCGCAGTTCCTAGCAACAAATCAAGAGCATAATCCAGCCCCTCATCTACTACCAGGTTCCCAGCATCTGCTGTCCATGCCAGATTCCCTTCCCTGTCATAACACCAGAACTTGAACACACCACCTAGTTTAAACTTAATCTTATCGCTCATCAGAGCCTCCTATCTTGGCTTAAGAATGTCCTCAAGCTTCCCAAGAACGTATTTTATCTTAGCGGACCTGCTAACTAAATCAATCTTAGGCTGCCTCAACAAGAACTCAATCTCAGTCCTACTAAGATTGAATACAATATCTGAGCTTTCTAAAGACATAATCACACTAGCTCTGCCCCTCGGCAGTGGTGTCATGTCTAAGGCTACTCCCTCAAATATAATGCCGCTAGTTATATCCAGCAACATCTTCATCAGTAAATGAGGGGTATCTGTGAACTCTGCTCCATCAATACAAGTGACTGGTATACGAAAGATGGTAGAGGTATTATCTGAAAATGCCATACCTTCTTCTATATCCCCAGCTATGAGCACCGGACGTCTTACAACATCAGCAAAACTTACCCGACTCTCTATATCCAGAATCATCTGCATCTTCAAATCACAGATAGAAGAAAACCCTATCCCATCACTTAATGATAGCGGTATCCGTAGGGTAGGTATCGTCAGCTCATCTTTGATATAGATCCCTTCTGTGATGTAAGCAGAGAGGCTATCCACAAATCTAGTAATGTCAGAGAACTTTGCCCCTTCTTCTACTTCAAGGCCTATCCTGAATATCGTACTAGGTACGTCTGAGAATGACACTCCATCCTTGATAATAACCTCTATAGGAGCAAACACAACTACCCGCAGCGGCGACATCACAAACCCCGCCCTTGCCAGCAGGTAGTGCTGGGGGGATAGGGCGAGGGGGTGGATGTTGTAGGGGTGGGTCATTTAATCAGCTCCATGTTATACTACGACAAGTAAAACGTGCCATATTCTACAAAGTAAGGGCTGTCGCCACCAGCGGGCCAGCTCTGGTACCCCAGCTCTAAAAGCAATCGCCCCGAATAACCAGATACGTCTATTTCCCGTAAAATGAAATCCTGCTGGTCTGCGTCAAGGCGCAACACCTCATCCCCGTCTATTTGTACAACGGCTTGCATCCTATTTTCATACCTACTATCTGAAAGGCCATTCGCGCATGCGTATATCTGTAGCGTACTTTTCTCGGAGAAGTCGATGAGCGTGCCCGCAGCCACTTGTAAAAATCTAGGCGTGTCATCCTCGGCATTTCGCGTGATTCTGATCCTATCCATTTCATGGGTAACCGTTGCATGGCTAAATGCATACGGAAACGAGACCCCTAATATTACCCCCATAGCTACTTCAGAGTCTGTAAGAGTATCCATAGCCATTTCGGAAACTGTAATAGCATCCATAGCTGCTGAAGCAGCTACAACAGCATCCATATATGTTTCGGAAGATGCAAAGGCATCCATAACTGTCGCAGAAGCTGCAACAGCGTCCATCCCCCCTCTGCTGTTAACAAGATAATCCATAGCATCACTATCCGAATAAACTATAGTCCTTCCCTCGGCCTGAAAATGATACTGCGTTTCCGACAATAACCCATCAAAGACAAAAAAGAATGCCCCTACATCGAAAAGCCCAACATCCCCCGAATCAGGAATACGAATAGGATCGACCAAGTTACCCTCACCATCCACGCTCGTGGAATAGAAGAAGTAGCATAGCGCCATGTCGAAGACTGAAGTGTCGAGCGATGACAACTCCCCGTTGAGCGTCATCTGGTTAACCCCAATATCAGTCGCGGGATTGGTTTGAACTGTTATGGTGTCCATTACTTATAGCCTCCTTATGAAGTCGTAGCAGCGAGAACGTCGCCTGTAGATATTTGCATGGCCTCGAGCGTCGTAGCGGAATAAATATACCCCGTAGATATTTGTATTGCTGACAGTGTCGTGGCATGACTGACCTTGCCCTTCACTGCGATAAAGAGCGTGGGAGGCACATACCCCCACGGATACTTCTGCGGATCAATCACCATATCGCCAAACCGATAGATAGGCATTACTTCGCCTCCCCGCTTGCCAGCACATTCGCATCGGCAATGTCACACTTGACCTCGATCTTGCCACCAGCCGGCACGACAATCGGGGCCTGGATCGCAGTCGGCGTCTCACCCACCACTTTGGTAAGTACCCATTGAAAATTCACGGTCGTGCCGTCTGCCGCATAGTGCCGGACATCGAAATTGGCCGGGTCTGTGGTCGAGTAATTACTCAAGAGCAGGGAGAAAAGCACGGTCTCTTCCCCTGCCTGCCCGACGAGCAGTTCCGTCCATGTATCTACGGTAAATGATGCTATGCCCCATGATTTAAGTGCCATTATCTATCCCTTTAATCTTTGACCAAAATTTGGTTAAAGCGACGCATTTCCACAAATTCTTTCATTATCTTCCTTCTTATCATCTTCATTTCTTCCATATCACCATCAGTGAAGTACCTCCCTTTTTTGCTAAAGAGAGTATTCCCAATGACCTTATCCTTCTTTATAACCCCTTTTTCCATCAAATAGTTGCAGAACCGAAAAGTGGTATAGTGCTTACCAAGAGGGCAACACTTTTCTATCGTCGCCCCTTTCTTCTCCTCATACCGCTTTAGTGCTTCATCAGACCTTGTCACCAAATCATACTTGATCTTATCTTCATAATCATCTAAGATTATAAACGCCCCACTTACGAGGGAATTATGAAAGAACTTAAAGTCCCTATCAAGAGCACCATCAGCATCTATCATCATCCCTACTAGCTCATCAGGAACTTTATGATAAACATCTTCCACATCTCCCATCAATGAGTGTACATAGTCATTTACACCATACCTTGATAAGTTCTTTTGGATCATTGATGCGTTCTTCTCCACATCATCCTTGTGTCTTAGCGACCTTGACGAGTGGCCCTTTTCAATAGTTGTGATCATTGAATCTTGCTTCCCAGACTCCTTCAGTCCAAGAGCTATAGCAATGGCACTAGCACCAGTGGCAGTGCCGATCTCTAGGATATTCCCAGAAAGACACTCAACTCCTGTCTTATACAACCCAGCATATACTTTAGGTGTTAACCTTCCCCTAACATCAGCTTTTAACTTCTCAAACCTTCCCATTCATCCGCCTCCATAAGTCTACGTCTCGCTGATATAGTTGCTTAACTCTATCTATAGGAACCTCTGGGTCGCTGTTCTGAATATTCGATGTATTAACCTTTAGGTCATACTTAAGAATCTTTCCTAAATCCTTATAATGAATTAGACGGCATCCCGGAACTAGCCACGAATAAAGAGGAGCCCAATGAGCATTGCCGAAAGGATACTGCTCAATATGGTCTAGTAGCTCATCCATACTCAGCCCCTTCATCCATGCTTGATTAACTGCATGATCTCCGTCCCTGCACTTACTCCTCCAAAGAGAGTAGAATCTATCCACTGGCTCTCGGATAGCTAGAAACTTCTTCCCCTCCCCTTCCCCAATCTTTGTTATGGACAAGGGAGGATTAATTGCAGTAGCTGCTGTCCTCAACCACCTTTCAGGAACAGTCATCCCAGCCTGTAAAGTCATCCATAGATAGAACGCACTCCCACCGCATTTCGGAGGGACACAATAATACGCCTTATCCACCCTAAACCATCTATGAAAGCTATTTGCCATTATAAGTCTTCTTTATCCAAGGTACGTTTATATCCCAGGGCTTAGGATTGCCAGGGAAGAATAAGAGTCTTAGGTTAGAGGGAGGCTTAGACTGTTTGGTCTCCTTCTTCCCATAAAAATACACTCCATCATCCTTATCCCAGACCTTCTCATCCCATCCTAGAATGTAACTAATCCATGCCTGATCCGAGCCAACAAAAAGGCCAGACGCCTTCTCAGCTCCTTCAGGAGTGAACTTCTCAAATACCTGTGGCCTAGCTCCTGCATTCATCATGAGCATAGAACCATTGTAAGGTCTTGATGGCGCCGTCCCTCGGTATATGACAAAATCCTCGTCCCGGTCGAATAAGGGATCGAGCGACTTCTTTATAACACAATCTAAATCCATACTCACGAAGCGTTCTCCATAAGTATCAGCAGCATCTTTCCTGAACATATCTAGCCTTCGATAACATTGCGGCTTACCAGACTTAGCCTTCCAATTCTTGTTATTCTGAAAAGTTATCGTCTTAGGAAGAGGTCTTACCTCTATATCCTTATTAATCCCATCAGGTTGGTCGGTGAAGCAGATGAGTTTATGAGGAAGGGAGAGGTGCTCCCTGACCTGCCGAGCCCAGATGTTGACATGATCTGGGGTATAAGTAACCCGGCCATTCTTCTGCTTCCACAACCAAGTGATGACGTTTAGCATTAGGCTACCTCTTTTTGGGTGTGTCTTTAGGTCGTCTGCCTGCCATAGTAAGCCTCCTTATCTCCCAGAAAATGGAACGTGCTGTTGCAGAACTTGCACAGCCAGTTCAA
>SL_8KL_010_SEDDRAFT_10001375_pt1 | contig 21123 bp, 22 predicted proteins | sample SodLakKL_010_SED_4_FD_11160 | JGI IMG/M metagenome (IMG submission 11160)
CCAAATGGATAAGGGAGAAGGTGATTAATGAGGCAATAAAAAGAACAGGGATAACCTGGAGTAATCGCCGTATAATATAGGTATTCATTATCTACCCCCCTCGTATAATAATATTTAGACCTATCATGCAAAACTGATCAGGATTAAAATCCATAAAAGTATTAATTTGTTTTATTCCATTAGCATTAGTAGCCCCTGTTGTGGATTTGTGGTAAACGCCACAGGCGTTTTCCAAGCAGTTGTTGAGCCTGTGGATAACCTGTTATCCAGCATGATCCACAACTGCGGCAAATCCACAACACTCTTTTCTAAACTTGAATTTGGGGGCCATCTTTGAGACAATTCCCTTAAGCAAGGGCGGGGAAGCTTTCGATCCCCCCTGAGGTTATACCTCTCGTTTAAGAATGGGACCCCGAACCCGCCGGAACCTTTTACTCGTAGAAAGATGCCGCGTTCGCTTTTGGCCTTTTGTCTCAGCAGCTTAAGGGTTGCAGCCCCATTTGCGTTCTGTGAGCTCTAATAGCGAGGCTGTTGAACCGGCGGGACTCTCGGGGATGGACCCCAAATCTTACCTTGCTGGGGAGGTGATTTCGTTGTCAGAAGCTCTTTTTATTGGTATTGATATCAGTAAAGAAAACAATCTGGCTCAATTCATGGATAATGATGGCGTGACTATTTCCAAACCTCTTTCCTTTCCCAACAACCAAAAAGGATTGGAAACCTTCCTAAAACTAATCCAAAGACTGAGCAAACTTCATTCTCCCAGTAAAATTAACATCGGGATGGAAGCTACTGGCTTCTACTGGTGGCATCTGCTTGAAGCTTTAGAAGGTTTTGCTCCTGACACTTCTAAAGTCCAACTATTTACTATCAACCCTTCCCTTATCAAACAATTTAAAAATACCTATCCTACTTTACCCAAAACCGATGCCATTGATGCCTGGGTTATTGCTGATAGATTAAGATTCGGACGACTTAAGCCTGTTGATAAAAGAAGCCTGCTTTACGCTCCCTTAGCACGATTGACTCGACTCCGCTACAACCTTAAGAAGGATATCCGAAAGGGAAAAAATAGGGCTCTTAAATTAATCTCACTCAAGTTCTCCGACTTTTTTAAGGCCTCAGGAAAACGCACCTTCAACAATTCTTCCCTGGAGTTGCTCAATGATTTTACCCTGGAACAAATTACTGAAAAAACCATTGAAGAACTCGCTGAATATATTCTCGCCAAGGGCAACAACCGAACTAAAAATCCCCAAGAGTTTGCTAAAGCTATCAAAAAAGCAGCTAGAAACTCTTACCGCCTTAACTCAAAGATGGAAGATACAGTTAGTGTTGCCCTCAGCATGACCATTGAAAATATTCGTTTCCTGGAAAATCAGTGTAAGAAAATCGATAACTCAATTGCCAGAGAACTTAAGGCTATTGATCAGACTTTAACAACAATTCCAGGGATAGGTCCTGCTTTAGCTGCGGGAATAGTTTCTGAAATCGGTGGTGTAAAAAGGTTTCCCAGTGAAAAGTCCCTCGCCAAATTTGCAGGGCTCACCTGGCACAAAACTCAGTCAGGTAACTTTGAAGCCGAAGAGACTTCTCTAACAAAGTCTGGTAACGTGTTTTTGCGCTATTACCTGGTAGAAGCGGCAAATTCTTTAAGGCTGCACAACAAGGAATATGCTGCTTATTACAACCGCAAATATCAGGAAGCCACAAAACACAAACATAAAAGAGCTCTGGTTTTAACTGCAAGAAAGTTTGTCCGTCTGGTCTTTGCACTGCTGAGCAATGGCCAAATTTATCAAGAAGGGGGGAACAATTAAAAATCGGCAAAATTACATATTTTAACTTTATTTTACTGATTTTGGTTCGAAATTTGCGACCTTTTTCGGTTTAGGGAGTGGTGTACTTTTTTAAGCCTTTTTTATTATTTTCCTTTTATTTCCTCCTTGACATTACACCGTAGTTCTTATTACAATTTCAGAGGAGGCGGAGCAGGGCACCGCCTCCTCTATATTTCTATTAATTGCCCACTATTCTAATTTTCTAACCACATGTGCATATAGGTTCTATAACTGTAATACGGATCAATGGAGAAGTTTTTAACTCGATCGTGATGGGCAGAACGGGTGAAACCATACCACAGGAAGATTGCTGGTAGCTCTTCTGCAAGAATTTCCTGAATTTCATAATAATACTCGCGGCGTTCTTCAATATCAAGGGTGCGGACAGCTTTTTCAGCTAATTCGTCAACCCGGGGATTGCAAAAACCGGCGATATTGGTGTTAGTATCACACATAAACTGACGGTTAATACCTCTCTCCGGATCGGTCTGGCGGGTCCAGGCCCTGTAGTGGAGTTCAAAGTCATCGTTATTAATATCTTCAGTCAGGAGACCCCATTCCATTGGAACCATCTCAATTTCAATTCCAACCAGGGCTAATTGAGACTGGATAATTTCCATTGTGCTGACTGCTCCAGAGGAACATTTAAGTTCAATGGTAACACCGTCTTCATACCCTGCTTCCCTTAGCAAGCGAACTGCCTGCCCAGGATTGTAGGGATAAGTTTTTACATCGGGATTATGCCCCCAGGAAACTGGGACAATTGGCCCAGTAGCTCTTTGAACAGCACCATGATAGATATTTTCAATAATTTCTTCTCGGTTTATTGCATAAGAAATAGCCTGGCGGACTCTTTTGTCAGCAAGGGGACCTTCGGTCTGGTTTACACCAAGATAGAACCAGGAAGTTCCAGGAGCATTTACAATATGAAGGTTGTCATGTTCTTCCACCATATCCAGGTCCTCAGTTCCAACTGAGAGAACATCAATTTCTTCATTGAGGAAGGCCATTAGAGCGGTGTCATAGTCCATGTTTCTGAATTCCAGCTCATCAAGATAGGGACGGCCGGCATAGAAGTCATCAAATGCTTCAAGTACAAAGCGATCGTCGGGGCGCCATTCCTTGAATTTGAAGGGCCCTGCTCCAACAGGTTCATAAGCAAAATCTTCGCCCTTTTCTTCCCAGGCATGCTCGGGAACAATCGGGAAAAGAAGGCTGTAGAAAATGGGAGCAAAGGGTTCGTACATGTTTACTTGAACAGTGTAATCATCAATCTTTTCTACAGATTCAATGTGATCTCTAATTCCGGTATGCCAGTAAGAAGCAAAATCGGGATCCAGGTTTTTTTCAAAAGTAAAAACTACATCATCAGCGGTAAGTTCAACTCCATCATGGAATTTCATACCCTCGCGGATATTAAAAATTAAAGTGGTGTTGTCAGGAGTTTCCCAGGACTCCGCTACATCAGGTTGAAATTCACCATCCGGTCCGATGACAAAAAGATAACCGTTAAGAGCATAAGAGATATCCCAGGCATAAGCCTGACCACCAAGCATAAATGGGTTTAGTGTCATGGGGTCATCGGCAGCCCTGATAACAATTCTCCCACCATATTGAGGCTCTTCTGCAGTAACAGTAGTGCTGGCTAAAAACAAACAAAGCGTAAAAACAGCTAAAACAATAATACCAACTTTTTTCAAGTTTGATCTCCTCCTTAAAAATTTTAAGTCAAAATTCACTTTCCGCCCGACTCCTTCGGTTGAATATCCCCTCCCTTCAGAGTGTGGACCGTTAAAAAATTTATTATCTTCCTTATTATTGCAAATAATGTACCATCTTTGGCAAACTTGTTTTCGGGAAAATTTCGGTCCAGTTTTTATTTTTGTTTAAAAATTTGAACGTTTTTTGTTATCCGCGTCCTCAATATTGAACATCACCAAAATCTTTAGCTGGCTGCTCCTCCCAGGGTTAACATTGCCCGAAAAGCCTTAAAAGCAGTAATCAGGTCAGAATGGCTGTAAGAAAGAGTTGTTGGACTTGGACGACTTACTTCCGGGATCAGGTGGCAACCATCTGCCATGGAAGATGTAATAACTTCCATCTCCAAGCGATAAGGGCTTTCCAACCGGAAAGGCTTGAAACTTTCAATGTCCTTAACAGCTTTTTCTGCCTCTTTTTTAATTAACTCTCCAGCCTTTTTGGGATGAAGACATTCAGCGGAATAGCGACTCAATCCTTTTTTCACCTCAACTGTATATACCTTCTCAAAAAGATCTTCCGCTTCCCTGCAAACTGAATCATCCCCGGTTACGAGAATAACGGGAGCGTCAAATTCACCTGCTACTAGGGCATTCATTCCTGTTTCCCCGAGCTCAACTCCATTAATTTTTAAACTGTGAAGGACCCTTCCCGAATAGGTGTGGTCCATAATACTTGCCCTGGTGCCTCTACGTCCATGGTAACCTACAAGAAAAACCCCATCAACGTCATCACTTAAACCCTGGACCATGCTTAATTCTTTTGGGCTACCCGTTATAAGTTTTGCTTCAGGATGGAGTAAGTCAGGTATAATATTCCTCATTCCCCCGTGGGAATCATTAACCACTATTTCTTTTGCCCCTCCAGCAAAGGCACCTTCAATTGCATAGTTAACCTCTTCAGTCATTATTTTCCTGGCCCAATCATAGTCTTTCCCTGAGCGAGAATCCACCTGATCGGTGCCAACAATTCCTGCAATTCCTTCCATGTCTGCTGAAATAAGTATTTTCATCTTTGGCCTCCTTTTTAGATTATTCTATATACTCGAACTCCATTGGCCCAATTCGCACTGTATCGCCTTCTTGAATTCCTTTTTCTTTAAGTGCTTCATAAAGGCCTTTTCTCTGCAAAAAACTCAGTAGTTTCTTCACACTTTCATCATTTTCAAAGTTGGTAGTAGCTATTTTCTTTTCCGCTTCACCTCCACTAACAACGTAAACTTCTCCTTCTTTTTTAATGGAAAAAGGTAAATCCTCTTTTAATAACGTTTCCGTTTCTGAAGGAATTTCCAATTGGGGCTGGGGAGCATTTTTCAATTCGCTGAAAACCTTTTCCAGCAGCTCTTCAATTCCTTTTCCAGTAGCAGCAGAAATAGCAATAACTTTTAATCCCTGGTTTTCAAGGCTTTCTTTTACTTCTGGCCATCTTTCTCTCATTTCCGGTAGATCAACTTTATTAACAGCAACCAGGGCCGGTCTTTTGCTTAAATCTTTTCGATAATTCTTTAATTCTTCCCGCACCTGTTTAAAAGCATCCAGAGGCTCTTCCCCGGAAAAGCCCGAGCCATCCAGGACATATAACAAAACTCTTGTTCTTTCCACGTGGCGCAAAAATTGATGGCCAAGCCCTACCCCTTTATGGGCCCCCTCTATCAAACCAGGCAGGTCAGCCCAAACCATGCTTTTATCCTTCCAATCCACAACCCCGAGAAAAGGAGCAAGGGTAGTAAAGGGATAGTCCGCAATTTTGGGACGAGAGTTAGAAACCCGGGAAAGCAGGGTTGATTTGCCCGCATTTGGTAGACCAACAAGACCAACTTCAGCCAGTAACTTCAACTCAAGCCTTAATTGTTTTTCTTCACCGGGAGAACCCAGTTCAGAATGGCGGGGAACTTGCTTTGTCGAAGAAGCAAAACGGGCATTCCCCCGACCGCCCTTTCCGCCGTGGGCTGCGATAAATTCCTCTCCCTCTTCAGTAAGGTCTGCAAGAATTGTTCCTTTTTCTGCGTTATAAACAACAGTCCCAGGTGGAACGGCTATTATCAGATCTTCCCCATCCTTTCCGGTCCGGTTTCCACCGGATCCAGAACCACCGGGTTGTGCCTTAAAAACTTTTCGGTTTCGAAAAGCCGATAGCGTATTCAACCCCTCATCAACTTTTAAAATAACATGCCCGCCGCGGCCACCATCTCCTCCATCGGGACCGCCCCGGGGAACGTACTTCTCTCTGCGGAAGCTCGTTATTCCATTACCACCCTTACCACCGATTACGTTAATTTTAACTTCATCTAAAAACAATCTTCTTCCTCCAAACAAAAAATCAAAAGCAGAAAAAGGAAACCTTTTAAGTTATAAAGAAGCAACATTCCAAGAGAGGAAAATATTTTTACTATAGTGAGTAGTTCTACAAACCTTTTTTATTTTCCTCTAAATTTATTATGGGAGGAATACAAATGATTTACACATATCAGGGACATACCCCAGAAATTCACGAGACTGTTTATCTCGGGCCTGGATGTAGGGTTATTGGAAAAGCCAAAATTAAAGAAGACTCTTCAATCTGGCCCAATGCTGTTTTGCGGGGAGATCTTGCTACTATCTATATAGGACGGGAAAGCAATATCCAGGACAACTCCACCCTGCACGTTGACCGGGAACAGGATTTAAAAATCGGGGACCGGGTAACTGTAGGGCACGGGGCAATTTTACACGGATGTACTATCGGCGACGAAACTTTGTTGGGAATGGGTGCTATAATCCTTAACGGGGCCAGGATAGGAGCAAATTGTTTAATTGCAGCGGGGACACTCATTCCTGAAGGAAAAGAAATCCCTTCGGGAAGCCTGGTTATGGGAAGTCCCGGCAAAATTTTAAGGGAACTAAAACCAGAGGAAAAAGAAGGGATAATTAACTCCTCTAACCATTACCGGAATTTAAAAAATTCTTTTTAAGTTTTTTTTAATAGGCCCATGGACAATTAACTAAATTTAACTCTTGAATGATTTTCTGGCATGGGGTATGATATAGATGATTATTGAGAAAAAGAGATTAATTTCATAGCCCTGGCCAAATTCCCGGTCTAATTTAACCCTGTAAGGAGGATTATAACGTGAAACAAAAACTCGCTTTTTCTTTCTTTTTACTACTGGTCGCCGGCTTAATAATTGGTTGTGGAGCTGATGCTCCCTGGGAAGACGGAACATTTCAGGCAAGTGCAGAAGGTTACAATGATGATATTTCCCTGGAAGTAGTTATCTCCGGTGGAGAAATTACTGAAATCAACATCCTCGAGCACTCCGAAACCCCGGGGATTGCAGATTCCGCCTTCGACGCAGTTATCCCTGCAATTATCGAAGCCCAGTCTACCGATGTTGACTCCGTCAGCGGGGCAACACTCACTTCCGATGCCGTAATAGCAGCTGTGGATAAAGCTCTGGCCGAAGCAGAAAAATAAAAGATTTCTTTGCTTAACGGCAGACTCCCCTTAAGGCAGAGAGGTTGAAAAAACCTGTTACCTAAAGGGGAGTTTTTCATTTCCAAAAAAGAAACCGGAGCGGTTGCCCCGGTTCTAATCGTTCATTACACAAACTTCCTTGGTCTTTTTCCCTTTCTGGATAAAAGACACTCTTCCATCTGCTTTGGCAAAAAGGGTATCATCATTACCCCGGCCCACATTTACACCGGGTTTAATTCTCGTTCCCCTCTGCCGGACAAGAATATGACCGGCTTTAACTTCCTGGCCATCGTGACGCTTAACACCAAGGCGACGGCCTTCACTATCTCTTCCGTTACGGGAACTTCCAACTCCCTTTTTCTTGGCAAATAATTGTAAATCTATGCGCAGCACCCTGAGCACCTCCTTTATTCCTCTTGAACCTCAATATAATCCGGGTAATCCTCTTCCATTCTTTTTAAGGATAAATATAAAGTATCCAGTAAGACCTGAATTTCCCTTTGCTCAGAACGTTTTAATACCCGGCATTCCAGATAACCTTCTTCTCTGCAGTAATCGACTTCTGCTCCAGCTACCTCAATAAGACCCAGAAGTATGGATTGAGCAAGAACAGATACCCCTGCACAAACAACATCTTCACCATGGGGAGCACATTCAGTGTGCCCATCGAGGACAAAACCGTTGATTATGCCATCACCTTTTCGAAAAAACTTTACCCCCACCATTTTATTCGCTGGGAATCTGAATTTCCTCAACTAAAACCTTGGTATAGGACTGGCGATGGCCGGTCTTGCGCCGGTAATCAATTTTCGGCTTATACTTAAAAACAGTAACCTTGCTTTCCCGGCCCTGCTCGATAATTTTTCCGATTATTTTGGCTCCCTCAACAAAGGGCTTGCCAACAGTCATCTCGCCATCTTTATTTATGGCAAGGATTTCGGTTATTTCAACCTTGTCGCCTTTTTCGCCTTCAAGTTTTTCCGTTTTGATGTACTTGCCTTCTTCTACCTTGGTTTGTTTCCCACCAACTTTAATAATTGCGTACAAAATTACACCTCCTCCCGACACATTGCCACCGTTGTATTTTAGCACATCTGACTAAACGTTGTCAATAATTCGGGCCCGGGCAAAAGTCCTGGAAACCTCTTCGATTTTAACTGTGACTTTTTCCCCAACCTTTTTGCCAGCATCAACAATATCAATTACATAACCCTCGACCCGGCCAATCCCATCGTCAGGATTATTGGAATGCCGATCCTGGATATACACTCCCAGTATTTCTCCTTTTTTAACCGGTGGAGCGGAACAGGCCAGCTCTTTTTTGCTTCCGGTTTGGACAAATTTTATATCTTTTACATTTAGACTCTCATTTCCTCTGATATAAATATCCTTTTTAAGTTTTGACTCCAAGTCTTTTAAGTTTTTCCCTCCCGACCCGATCAGTAGGGCTGCCACCTCGGGATTTACTTCCATTAAAACTGCTTCAAAACCCTCCATCGCAATCTTTGTTTTCAGCTGGTGGATGGCTTCCAGAGCCCCGCTTTCAGGGGTGAGGATTTTCCCCGACCCTTCACAGTGGGGACATTCCTGCTGTAAATATTCCCCGATACCCTGTTTAACTTTTTTACGGGTCATTTCCACCAGCCCCAGCTTGGTCAATCCCATTATTGCAGTTTTTGTTTTATCCTTTTCCAGTTCCTTTTGGAACGTAGTCATAACCTTCTGCTGATCTTTTTCTCTTTCCATGTCGATAAAGTCTATAATAATTATTCCGCCAATATCACGGAGTTTTAGCTGAATGGGTATTTCTTTTGCCGCTTCAAGATTGGTTTTTAAAATCGTATCATCAAGATTACTGCTGCCCACATATTTCCCAGTATTGACATCAACCGAGGTAAGTGCTTCGGTAGTATCGATTATTAAATAGCCACCTGAATTAAGCCAAACTTTTCTTTCCAGGGCCTTCTTAACCTCTTTTTCAACGTGGTACCTGTTAAAAATGGGAATATCACCCTGGTAGAGTTCAATTCGAGAACGAAGGTGCGGGGCCACAGCACCGGTAAGCTTTATAATCTCCCTGTAAACCTGGAGGTCATCCAGGACGAGCCGCTCAAAGTCCTCTGTGAAAATATCCCTGACCACTCGCTGGGCGAGTTCAAGATCCCTGTATAAAAGGGAAGGAGCTTTATCTTTTTTATACCCATGCTGGATCCTCTTCCACTGGTGGTGAAGGTAATTTAAATCTCTGCGAAGCTCTTCTTTATCAGCTTCTTCAGCAACAGTTCTAACAATTAAACCACAGTTATCGGGTTTTAAATTCTGGACAATCTTTCTCAGCCTATTCCTGTTTTTCTCATTACTTATCCGGCGGGAAACTCCAATATGGCCTGAATTGGCCATCAAAACCAGATAGCGACCGGGGATAGCCAGTTCACAGGTTGCCCTGGCTCCCTTGGTTCCCAGCGGCTCTTTTACAATCTGAACCATAATTCGTTCGCCCTTTTGAACCAGTTGGTTTATTTTTTTGTTTTTCCCCCGGCTTCTTTTTAAAACAACTGCATCACTTGCGTGCAAAAAAACATTCCTCTCCAAACCTACATCCACAAAAGCGGCTTCCATTCCGGGCAGCACATCTGTTACCACCCCTTTGTAAATATTTCCGACAACACTTTCATCGGAGCCCCGCTCAATGTGGATTTCGGACAGCCGGCCTTCTTCTTTGATGGCCACCCGGGTTTCATTGCCTTCCACATTTATAAATATCTCTCTTTGCATTAAATTTTACCCTCCACTGAAAGGAGTAAGCGGTTCATTTTCACCCCCGCTGTACAATTCACACCGCAAAATGCGGCCGGGGGCTTCAATTTTCCCCTTTGAATTTGTTCGAATTAAATCACAAAAATCTGCAGGGCGGAAATTTTTCTTACTACCGGCAGCAGCAGTAATTTTAAAACCCGCAAGACCCTGTTTAATTCCCAGATAATCAAAATTAAAAATCAATTCTTTTAAATCCTTTTTGCGCCCCTTCCGGTCTACGTAATCCCAATTTTCCTGGTTTGAAAATTTTTCAACAAAATTATCAATGTCCGAACCCGAAACTTTCTGCCAGATATAATATTCGGCTGCACTCACAGCAGCCTGCAGAGCAGGCACCCCGGGTGATATTTCCCAGATACCCCTTATTCCCATTAAACTCGGGACCTGTTTTGAAAGTATTTCCCTGATCTCTTCCAGGTCCATTCTCTTTTCAAGGATCAGGTCAAAATATTCGGCCAGGCTTCCAGCTCCAACGGGCAGGGGAAGTCCATAAGATATTTTCGGTTTGGGGCTAAAACCTTCGCTCAGGGCGAAGGGAATTCTGGCCCTGCGCAGAGCATGTAAAATCGTATTTACCATATCCAGCTGGGAAAGAAAAACAAGTTCCCCTAACTTTAAATGCTTAACTCTGATCCGCATTTTTTTTACCCCCAAACACCTCAACCATTGCTTTCAGGTTGCCGCAGCAACCGCACCCATGGCAATTTCCTTCCCGGCAATCAAGGGTTTTTTCCGCTTGTTCGGATTTAACCCGCTCCTTTTGTAAAAAGTCTTTTTCAACTCCGGACAAAATGTGATCCCAGGGTAGGGGTTCGGTTGCAGATAATTTTTGGTGGACCCATTCATTACCTGATAAAAGCTCCTGCCAGAAATCGGGGTTAAACTCCTCGCTCCAACCATCAAAACGGGCTCCCTGCTTCCAGGCCCTGTAAACATCCCCGCCCATTTTTCTATCTCCCCGGGCCAGTAAGGCTTCGAGCTTACTGCTTTCCCCTCCATGCCAATTCAGGTTAAACTGTTTTCCCCGCAGAAGCGACCGGAGCAATTTTTGCCTACGTTCAACCTCGGGCAGGCTTAACAAAGGGTCCCACTGGAAGGGAGTATGGGGTTTGGGTACAAAAGTGGCTACACTAACAGTTATTTTGGGGCGCCGTGGAGCCAGCTTTTTCCCAATTTCCCAGACCTGCCAGGTCAGATCAGCAATACCCCGGACATCTTCATCGGTTTCCGTGGGCAGACCAATCATAAAATAAAGTTTAATGGCGGTCCACCCGGAACGGAAAGCAGCTTGAGCAGCCTCCAGAAGATTGTCCTGGGAAACTCCTTTGTTAATTACATTTCTTAGCCTTTGGGTTCCAGCTTCGGGCGCAAAAGTTAAACCCGTTTTTTTAACCCTCTGCACCTCCTGAGCCAGGCCAACTGAAAAAGCGTCTATCCGCAGAGAAGGAAGCGATAGCCCCACTCCCAAATCAGAATATGCTCGGGAAAAATAATTAACCAGGGGAACAATCTGGGAATGGTCAGTCGTGCTGAGAGAAAGCAGGGAAATTTCGTCATACCCGGTTGCTGCCAGGAGATCATCTGCCTGGCACTTTAGTTTTTCCAGGCTTCTCTCTCTAACCGGGCGGTAAATCATACCTGCCTGGCAGAATCGGCAACCTCTTGTACAACCCCTGGCAATTTCCAGGGTTACCCGGTCATGTACCGCGGGGGTAAAAGGGACTATGAATTTTTCGGGAAAAAAACTTTCTTCAAGGTTTCGGACCACCTGTTTTTCTATTTTCCCCTGAGCATCACCGGAGGGAAGCGGGCAGAAAAAATTACCTTTTTTTTCAATTGAATAAAGGGCGGGAACATAAATTCCGGGAACCTTTCCCAGGGATTCAAGTAGTTTTTCCCTGCTCCAACCCGCCTCCTTGGCCTGCAAAACTTCTGCGGAAAAACTCTCCACCATTTCCTCGCTCTCCCCGATGAAAAAACAGTCAATAAAATCAGCAAGGGGTTCGGGGTTAAAGGCATTTGGTCCTCCGGCAACTACCAGGGGAAAGGCTTTTCTCTCCTCGGCCCTGATTGGTATACCTCCCATTTCCAGCATGTTTAAAACATTGGAATAGGAGAGCTCATACTGAAGACTAAACCCAACCATATCAAAATCACGCAGGGGACGGTCCGATTCCAGTGTATGCAAAAGCCTCCCCTTTTTCCGCAGCTGTTCTTCCCTGTCCCGCCAGGGAGCGAACACCCTCTCGGCTGCGTAATCAGGGTGGCTGTTAATCAGATAGTATAATATTTTCAAGCCCAGATGAGACATGCCCACTTCATAAACATCTGGAAATGACAGGGCCCAGGATACTTTAACCTGTTGGGGGTCTTTTTTTATCTGATTCCACTCCAGCCCAACGTAACGAATGGGCCGTTCTACTTCCATCAGCTCCTGCCATTTATCCCAATTCATATTTTCACTCCTCGAGAACAAAACCAAAATAATAGATTCCCCCGCAGATATTGCTGCAGGAAAAATCAGAAGTAAATTTTCTGTCGCCGCATGTAAATATTTATCAATATACCAATCGCTAAAAGGTTTGTGGTCAGAGCACTTCCCCCATAACTAACGAAAGGAAGGGGTAACCCAGTCACCGGGAAAACCCCCATAGTCATCCCAATGTTAACAAAAATATGGAAGGCAAACATGCCGGTAATACCAGCAGCGAGAAGGGAACCAAAACGGTCTTTAGCCTTATAGCTTACATGCAAACCCTTCAAAAGCAACAGAAGGTAAAGGGTGAGCAAAATCGAAGCCCCAATAAAGCCGGTTTCCTCTCCCAGTACACTGAAAATAAAGTCAGTGTGCTGCTCGGGAATAAAATTAAGCCTGCTCTGAGTACCTTCAAAAAGACCTTTCCCAAGGATATTACCGGAACCAATAGCAATTTTCGACTGAATAAGGTGGTAACCATAACCAAAGGGATCCATCCCGGGGTTCCAGAAAACAATAATCCTCATCAACTGGTATTCCTTCAGGGGCAACCATAACCCCCAGTGCAGATGGGCCAGGATCCATCCAAAAACCCCAAGTATAACTCCCCCCGAGGTAGTGAGGAGGTAAAAACCCGGGAAACCTGCGATATAAAGCATGATCAGCAAAATAAATCCCAGAACTAAAGAAGTCCCCAGGTCATTTTGCAGGATTAAAAGGAAGGGAATTACCGTGCCCAGGATCCCTTTTCCCAGGGAACCAGCAGAAATTTCTTCTCTATCCTGGGAAAAAATATAGCTGAGCAGGATAATAACTCCCAGTTTGGTCAACTCCGACGGCTGAAAAACCAGGGGACCAATGCTAATTGAACGCTGGGCAGCAACTCCCCCTGCGGCCCTCATTAAATTTATCACCAGCAAAAATAATGCTCCTCCATAAAAAAACAGGTAATAGTCCCGCAACCGGCGATAGTCAAAAAAGGTTACTACAAGCATCAGCAAAAATCCAATAATAGCTGATACCACCTGCCGCTGTACATGCGGAGTTTGCCAGGCCTCTGGAGAAGTTTGGGTAGCACTACTTATCATAACAAGGCCCGTACAAACGAGGAGAAAAGCCAAAAGGGGCAGCGTTATATCAACCTGGCGGAAATTTTTTTTATTATAACGCAACTAAATCCCTTCCCATCTTACCTTGAATCTCGGAGCGGAATATCAGCTTCAAGAGCCATGGAATCCTTTTTCCGGCTAACACTAATATCAAAATCTTCAGTTTTAACATTTAGGTGTTTTTTAAAAACCTCACGCAAATCGTCTTTCAATTCCTCCATTTTTCCCGGAGAAAGTTCAATTCGATCATGGATAAGTATTAAGCGCAATCTTTCTTTTGCAGTTTCTTTGCTTCTTCGCCAGAACGGCGTCATAAAAATCCCCCCTAAGAGATCCCAATCATCCGTTTGATTTTTTGGACAAACTTTTCCCGGCCGTTATTGTCTAAAGGAATTTCTTCACCCTCAATCCTTCTTGCAATGTTGCGGAAGGCCTCTCCCGTCCGGGATTTATTGTTTAAAACAATTGGTTCCCCTTTATTGGTGGAAACAATAATATCTTCATCATCCGGAACAATCCCCAGTAGACCAATGGCCAGGATCTCAATCATGTCATCAATATCCATCATATCTCCACGTTTAACCATATCTTTCCTGATCCTGTTAATAATTACGTTGGGGTCATTCAATCCTTCTGCTTCCAGCATACCAATAATTCGGTCGGCGTCTCTAACCGCTGAAACTTCTGGGGTAGTAACAATCACTGCTTCCTGGGCACCGGCAATCGCGTTTTTAAAACCCTGTTCAATTCCTGCAGGGGAATCAATCAGGACATAATCAAATTCATCTCGCAAACCTTCAACGAGTTTGGTAATCTGCTCCTGGTTAACCGCTGTTTTATCCCGGGTCTGGGCAGCTGGTAAAAGCATTAAATTCCGGTACCTTTTATCCTTAATCAGGGCCTGATCCAGTCGGCACCTATCTTCCACAACGTCAACCAGGTCATAAACTATTCTGTTCTCCAGACCCATCACAACGTCAAGATTCCGCAATCCAATATCCGCGTCAATCAAAACCACGCTCCGTCCCAGGATAGCCAGTGCCATGCCAATATTGGCTGTTGTTGTGGTTTTCCCGACTCCCCCTTTTCCGGAAGTTATAACAATTGATTTACCCATTAACGTCTTCCCTCCCCTCGAGCTAAGTAGTTTTCTATGATTATGCGACCATTTTTAACCCGGGCAACTTCAGGCCCGATTCCTCGCCTGCTCCTGTCATCAGGAGCCCGACCAAGAATTTTTCCAATTCTCATTTGAGTCGGGGCCAGTTCAAGAGCAAAAATACTTGCTTCTTCATTTCCTTCCACTCCGGCATGAACAAGCCCTCCCACTACCTTGCCAAAAACAATAATATCTCCACCAGCTACAACTTCAGCCCCGGGATTTATATCCCCGATTACAATAAGGTCCCCCAGGACTGCAACTCTCTGGCCAGAGCGGAAACTTCTCTTTATTATTTCGGGTGCTTTTTTCATTTTCGGTATATCCTTGGGAGCAATTTCGTCTTCCGGCCGGATAAACCTGATTTCAATTAATTCGTTGTTTCCCTTAATTGTCTCTCTAATTTCATCTTTTTCTCTAACATCCCAGCCATTATCAATTATATCGAGTTTGCATTTTACTCCCTGGAAAAACCCGGAGGAGTTAAACTTGCGGCTAAAAAAAGCCTTTAGCTCCGACAAAGTTACATCAGGAGGGGGATGGACTCTGAGTTTATCAAGGGTTCCCTTTATTTCTATCTCTTTGTTGGCCATTTACTCCTCGGCAACCTCCTCTTCCTGTGGATAATAATATTCAAGGAAGGCTCGCCCTACATCAACGGCAAACCCACTGTCACTCCCATGTTCCAAAAAAACCACAAAAGAAATTTCCGGGTTGTCGGCAGGAACATAGCCGGCATACCAGCCATGGTTGGCCTGCCCCGGTACCGTCTGGGCAGTACCTGTTTTACCTGCAACCCTGGGAACAAAATCTCCGAAACCTCTCAACCCAGTCCCATATTCAGTAACCTCCTGCAGGGCGGTTTGTATCGTCTCAATTATCTCTCTGGATACATCGGGGGTTCTGATTACCTCGGGTTTTCCCTCAAAAATTTTTTCCCCATTATTGTCGATAATTCGTTCCACGATAAATGGCTGCATTAAATAACCACCATTAGCCACAGTATTGATCATATTCACAAGCTGCAATGGGGTAGCCTGTAAATCTCCCTGCCCAATCGCCATATTAACTGAATCTCCCGGGACCCAGGGCCCTTTTAGATGGTTCATTTTCCAGTCCCGGTCAGGAACAATACCCGCCTTTTCATTGGGCAGATCGATTCCCGTTAGAAATCCAAATCCAAATTCCCGGGCGATTTTCTGGATAGTATCATTGCCCTGATGGTGGAGTTCGTGTCCCCAGCGGTAAAAAGCAACGTTGCAGGAATGGGCAAGAGCTTCAAAAAAAGTAAGTTGCCCGTGACCCCCATCTCTCCAGCATTTCCACTCCTGGGGTCCAAGAGTAAATGTTCCAGTGCATTGGGCGGTTTTTCGGTTCAAGGATAGGTTTAAGTCTTTTAAAACCGCCATCCCGGTAATTACTTTAAATGTAGAACCAGGCGCAGGGGTAATCTGGATGTTTCTATCCAAAAAAGGCCGGTGAAAATTATTCTGCAATTTTTCCAGTTCTGACCGTTCAATTCCCCCCGCAAAGAGGTTCAGGTCAAAGGTAGGATAACTGGCCATTGCCAGGATCTTTCCGGTATTTGGTTCCATGGCAATAAAAGAACCGCCGGTAGGTCCTCCCATTAGATCTTCGTCTTCCTTAGCCATTTCCTGTAATTCCAGTATTTTTTCTTTTAAAACCTGCTCGGCTATCATTTGCAGGTCGAGATCAATACTGATATAAAGATCTGCCCCCGGTTGAGGGTCTCTAATGCCCAGGGTAGCTATTTCCATCCGGTGTGCATTGACTTCAATCTGGCGAATCCCATCAACACCACGCAAAAAAGGTTCGTAAGACCTTTCAAGACCACTCTTCCCAATTAAATCACCGGATCTGTACCCTTCGAAGAAAGAAATCTCGGAAAGGGATACTTCCCCTACATAGCCCAGGAGATGAGCTGCAGTCGATCCATAAACATTATCTCTGATGGGAATCTTTTCAATAATTACCCCCGGTAATTCTCTCAGGTTTTCTTCAAGGATCAATAATTGCTGTGGGGTAAGATTTCTCTTAATTCGGACAGGGAGAGCTCGCTGGGAACTCTGGATCCTTTCAATTATCCGGTATGGTTCCATGCCCAGGATGCGCCCCAGCTCATCACAAATATTGTCCATCTCTCCGGGAGGGATATTAGCAGGTATCACAGAGGCGGAATAGGCAAGGCGGTTGGAAACAGCAATAACCGGTTCCCCCTCCCTCTGCATAAAAACTCTTCCCCGCGGGGCAGGAATCGGCCTGTTTTCTATTCGGTTTCCATCAGCAAGGCGCGAGTATTGCTCACCATGAATAATCTGTAATTGCCCCAGTCTGAGAATAAGGAGGGCAAATATTATAATACAGATTAATCCTCCAATCTTTATTCTCCGTTCCATTACCTGTATACACCCCCGGGCCGTTCCTCCATTTTTCTTTCAAGCCAAAATAATAGGGGATAACCACCAATGGCTACTGCCGCATTGACAATCCCGCCGGGAATAATTATTTCCCACATAGCATAACCAAAAGAAAGATTGAAAAGAAATTCTTCGTGGACCAAATAAGTAATAATCCCACTAAATAAACTTGCCCCGAAAACAATCATGGGAGGAAAGGCAATGCTTTCTTTATAAATTTTCCCTTCGAAGCGGCCGGAGAGATAACCTATTGCCGGTTTGATAAAAATGTTGCTTCCGGTTCCATATAAATCCTGCAATAATCCAGCTGCAAAACCAGATCCCAATCCAATTCTTGACCCACTTATTAAGCCCCAGCAGCAGGCTGCAATAAGAAAAAGGTCCGGTTGCAGATTCCCCAGGGGCAACCTGGGCAGAATGGATACCTGAGTTAGAGTAATCAGCAACAGGACTAAACCTTTTCCTATAATTGCCCTCATTCCTCTTCTCCCCACTTGCCAAGAATAATTAAGACTTCTTCGATGGTACACCCATAAATAAAGGGCTCAATCCCCGCTCTCTGAGTTAGTCCGTAATCCCCTATCTCAAGGGTCTTAACTGTACCTATTGCCAGCCCCTTGGGGAAGAATTCGCTCATACCAGAAGTAATAATTATATCATCGATACGAACATCGGCATCCCAGGAAAAATTATCCATAAGATAGAGTCCTTCTTCAAGGGGAACACCTCTGGCCATGCCAAGAGCTCTGGAATCCTGTCTCTGAACTATCCCGCCGACAACAAAACCGGGATTGGTCAGCATTGTTACCCGAGCAGTATTTGAATAAACTTCTTCCACCTGCCCCACCAGGTAACCATTACCGGTTATAACCGGTTGCCGGGGGAGGAGTCCATCCCTTCTTCCCCGGCTAATTATCAGTGTATGACCCCAGGTATCTGAGCCAAAACCAATTACTCGAGCTCCGAGAGTTACAAAATTTACCCGCTGTTCAAAATTCAAGAGGTTCCTTAACCTCTCATTTTCCAGGTAAACTTCGTTGGAGATCCTTAATTCTCTTTCCAACTCGGCAATCCGGGTTTCGTAATACCGCCTATCTTCATGAAAATCCCTGTATTCAGTGAAAAATGATCTGATGTTGCCAATCCTGCCTCCCACCCAGGTAACAGACCTGTGCAGGGGAGCAGTAACAGTGTGGAGGAAATTAAAGGGTCGGGGTATCGAAATTTCCAGATAATTGGCTCCCCAGGAAACAAGCAAAACCAGAACAATTGCAAGAATTCCCAGATGCCAATATTGAAGCTTGTAACGCCGCACGCGCTCCCCTCCCGATTAAGAAAGTTTCTTTCCAGTTAATAAAATCTTTTTTAAAGATTCCAATTCTTCCAACACCTTACCTGTCCCTTCAGCAATACAATCAAGAGGGTTTTCCGCTATATGAACGGGCATACCGGTTTCTTCACGGATTAACTCATCCAAGCCCCGCAGAAGAGCACCTCCACCTGCAAGGATTATTCCCCTATCCATAATATCACTGGAAAGTTCCGGAGGAGATTTCTCAAGGGTTAACTTAATTGCGTTGAGAATGGAGTTGATAGGCTCTAATAAGGCAAGGCGGATCTCATTGGAATTAAGGGTAAGAGTTTTGGGCAAACCACTAACCAAGTCACGACCTCTAATCTGTCTTTCTTTCTCTTCTCCACTATTTAAGGCAGTCCCAATTTCAATCTTGATATCCTCTGCTGTCCTCAAACCGATCAAAATTTTATACTCGTTTTTCACATACTGGGCAATGGCTTCATCCATTTCATCTCCAGCAACTCTAATTGACTGACTTGCAACAATACCACCCAGTGAAATCAAAGCAACTTCGGTGGTCCCTCCACCGATATCAACAACCAAATTCCCAATGGGTTCATTTACGGGCAGGCCAGCACCAATTGCTGCCGCCATGGGTTCTTCTATAAGAAAAGCTTCCCGAGCTCCTGCCTGCAGGGCAGCGTCAATAACTGCCCTTTTTTCCACAGCGGTTATCCCGGTAGGTACACAAATGACAACTCGTGGCCTTACTAAGCGGTTCCTTTTATGACCTTTCTGGATAAAATGCCGAAGCATCATTTCTGTAACATCAAAATCTGCAATTACTCCATCTTTCATGGGTCGGACAGCAATTATATTTCCCGGTGTCCTCCCAATCATTTTTTTTGCATCCTGACCAACCGCCAGGATGGCACCAGTTTTTTCCTGCAGGGCCACTACAGATGGTTCACGTAGAATTACTCCCCGGCCGCGCATATAAACTAGTGAATTTGCTGTTCCCAGGTCAATTCCCATGTCCCGGGAAAAAGGCGCACTCAACAGTCTCAGCAACATTCCCTTTGCTCCTTTCTAAATTGCTCCTTCTTGTTTTAAACTTAAAAAGCGGCCATCACCGATAATAATATGGTCAAGAACTTTAATACCAACCAGGTCCCCAACCTCTATCAAACGATGAGTAACCCTGATATCCTCTCTGCTGGGATGGGGATCTCCGCTGGGGTGATTATGGGCCAGAATTATTGCAGCACTGCTCCTTCTGATCGCTGGCTTGAAAACCTCTCGGGGGTGAACAAGGGAAGAATTCAACCCTCCGGTGGTAACCTCCTCCACCGCTATTAACATATTCTTGGTATTCAGCAGGACTATACAGAACTTTTCCTGCTGTAAATAGCGCAATCTGGGCATTAAAACCTCTGCAGCAGAAGCAGGGGATTTAATGATTTCTTCTGGTCCGCCAGTAAGGGGAAGCCGCCGGCTGATTTCTGCAACTGCCTTAAGCTGAGCAGCTTTGGCCAGACCGATCCCCTCAATTTCCATCATTTCTTCAAGGCTCGCCTCAAAAAGTCCTCTTAAACCGTCAACTTCTCCCAGCAATCTCTGGCAGAGGGTAAGAGCAGTTTCATTTCTCCGCCCCGTTCTCAGGATTAAGGCCAGCAGTTCGGCATTGGAGAGTCGACCTGGACCATAATGAAGTAATTTTTCCCGGGGTCTTTCCTCTGCCGGCATTTCCTTAATCGTCTGTCGATACTTCTCCCTTCCTTCCATCTGCTTCCTCCTTGGAAAATATATCAACACCGAAGGAGGCCAACATCTGGCTCAGGCGAAAAAGGGGCAGCCCCACAACATTAAAATAACAACCCTCAATTCCTGAAACAAAAATACTTCCCAGGCCCTGTATGGCATAGGCACCAGCTTTATCCATTGGTTCTCCTGTTGCAATATACTCTAGCAGTTCATCCCTTTTTGCAGTTCTAAAAAAAACCCGGGTTTCCTCGTATTGGATGGCCTCCTTACCGGTGGGAGGGTCCCAAATTGCCACCCCGGTTAAAACTCGATGGGTGGTTCCGGCAAGTTTTTCAAGCATTTCCAGGGCATCTTTTTCATCAACTGGTTTTCCCAGAATCTCCTCCCCAAGGCAGACAACAGTGTCCGCTGCCAGGATTAAACCTTGCTTGCGGTTACCAACTTCCTGCGCTTTTTTCCGAGCAGTTGCACAAACAAACTCTTCAGCTGAAGTTTTTACGATATTGTCTTCTTTAAATTTGCTGGGGCACACCTCATATTTAAGCCCCAAAACTGATAAGAGTTCTTTTCTCCTCGGAGAACCTGAAGCAAGGATTAATTTTCTCATTTTATCCTCCCGGTTTGAGGTAAAGCATTCAGGGAATATTTTGCTCCCATCCCAACAACAAATCCAGTTGGAATGGCCAGAAGTGCCAAATAAGGCAGGTAATAAAAAACCCCTAGGTTGCCAATAATAATGGCAACAGCCCCCAATTGCCCCAGATTATGGGAAAGCGCTCCCAGAATACTTACCCCCACAAGACTGAATCGATCTCTTCCCAAATAGAGGCCAGTACTCATCCCAAGAAAGGCCATAACTCCTCCGGAAAGACTAAGGTAGAAAGGAAGGGTCAAAAAAGTCCCGGCCATAAGGGATCCCAAAAAAATCCTTAAAAAGAGGACCTGTCCGCCCCCCTTAATCCCCAAAACTACCAGTGCCATAAGGGTAATTATATTGGCCAATCCCAGTTT
>SL_8KL_010_SEDDRAFT_10001377_pt1 | contig 21108 bp, 23 predicted proteins | sample SodLakKL_010_SED_4_FD_11160 | JGI IMG/M metagenome (IMG submission 11160)
AAAAAAAAAAAAAAAAAAAAAATAGCATACACGTAACAGAGCATGACTAGAAAACTGCAGAGAGTTTGGGGGCTACACTTCTAATGGACGGTAAGTCCAGCACCTTACACTAACACGCCAGGAATCCCGTTACGCCGGGCATCTAAGGGGTTTTAGTGTAATCGGGCATCACCCCCCGATTCTCTATCACCCACCCTAATTGGAAAAATTTTCGTGGGCTCATCTTCGATTTGAGTCTAGAAAGAGCCCGAGCGNCNTTCGCATGCCAGGACACAGCACGAGATGTCCGAGCAGGGCGTAATTTCAAAACTTGAATTTGCGGGGCGAGTTTTCACGGTAGGGTTTAGTAGGAGTTCTGGGCTTCACCCCTCCGGAGGATTTAGAGTTTTTGTCTCGGGCTATACCTGAGACAAATTTCGAATGGCCTGGGCAAAAGAAGGATGTAATCTCTTTTTCAAAAAATTTTTCGGGCTCGCCGGGCACCGAATGTCCGGCTCGCATGCGAGGATGTAAAACGGGATGTATACAGCAGGGGGTATGATACACTATTGGATCATCCTGGATTTTAAGTTGTTTAACAATTCGGAATTTTCAGACTTTTCTCTTTTTTTCGAATTTTCAGATATTTGAATTTTCTAACAACTGAATTTTCAGAATTCTTAATTTTCAGATAATTGAATTTTCAGTTATTATAATATTCTGATTCTTAATATTCAGAATTCTTAATATTCTAACAATTGAATTTTCAGTTAATTGAATTTTCAGATAATTGAGTATTCTGATACTTAATATTCTGAAAATAAATACTATTCTGATACTTAATATTCAGATAATTGAGTATTCAGATAATTGAATTTTCAAATAATTGAATTTTCAGTTAATTGAAACCTGGAATTATTATGAATATTCTGAATTTTCTAATACTTAATATTCAATTAATTGAAACCTGGCATTATTCTGAATTTTCAGAATTCTTTCAATAGCTGATCAGGTTGTTTTTCTAGAATAGAATTGTCAGAATTTTTGAAATTTTAGGATAACTTCCATGCAGTAAAAAGATCTTTGTCATTACTTGACAAACGAATTAAATATCTATATAATAGACTTGTAGTATAGATTGACAATAGAAAGGGGGTGATAAAAACCACAATTAAATTAAAACCCTTGTTGCCAGAACCCTGCAATAATTGCAGGCAAGCATCAACGCCAGAACCCTGTTTAACCAGCAGGCAAGCGGGAAAGGGTTTTTTGCAGGGCTGTTATGGTTTTGCCCTGCCCTGCCTTAGCTGTCTATTAGCGGGGCTTAGAATACCTTCTAAGGGGTGTTATACTTGTTTAAATTGAAAGACTCCAAACAGCGGAAATTTCAGGACTTCGAAGGTAATAAAGCAGTCTATAAGGTAACAAGTCGCAAAGAAATTAATGGAGAAGAAAAAGAAGTTTCAGGAGAGATCAGAATTATAGCTAACAAAGACGGTTTAGATGATTTATCCTCTACTCAGTTAGACCGTATATTGAAAAATCATCACCGGCAAGTCATCACAGATTTCAGGAATAATGAATTGACAATAGACGATCCAGTAAAAAAAGCAGAAAAATTTCTTGATAAGAAAAACAAAGATCATACTAGTCTTACAGATCAGGAGAAAATGGAGATAGCAGAAAAGTTAAAGGAAATTGAAGAATTGCAAGCAAAGGCAGAAAAAGAATTATTAACTGGGCTTTAAGGTGGACTTCCTGCTATTATGGCTGGTAATACTGGCAGTTATATGGACGCTGATTAGTAGATGATTAATAAGAGCCAGTGAAGTTAAAGAATTGCTTTACTGGCTCTTTAAAATTCCCCTAAAGGGGGGTGAAAAAATTGATTAACAACCTGCAGCAGACTTTTAAAACCCGGTACCTGGAAAACCTAAAAAAAGAATTGCTGGAATTGCAGGATTCTCAAATGGAGCAGGAGCAGGATAGACTGAGTTTTGAGCAACGACTTCGAAGGCGTATTATTTTAGGCAAAAAAATCAGAGGAAGGAAGGTTTAAATGATAACGTTCGAAGAAGTGAAAAAGTACTTTTCAGCTTATGACTATGAAGATCGGCAAGAATTGTTGGCAGAAGTACAGGCAGAAGTCTATAATGATATTGAGATTGAGATTATTGCTTTAGGGGAAAGAATTCAAGAAAATAAGAAAGACTTAAACCTTTTGAAAAAGGAACAAGCACATTTGCAAGCAAGAAAAGATTATCTTTATGAATTGTTAGCAGACTTAGCAGATGAATTGACAGATGATTTAATAGAGGAAAGCCATTGAAGGAAGGAGATTGAAATAATGATAAGAGATAAATATAAAGAATTATTAGGAGATCTTATTAACCACTTGACGAATTCAGAATTAAGCTATTACAGGGAAGTTTTGCAGGATAAACAAAGAGCGGATATCACGCGGACTATGATCAGACAATTGAAAAGAGCAGAGAAAGATTTGAATAACATTTTTTACGACGCCGGGCAATACGAAACCCTTGCCGGGAAAGATCTTTCTCCCCGGCTTTATCAGATCTTAGGAGAGATTGAGCCTTTAATTGACCAGTTAGAGGAAGAACTTGAAAATACAGAATTCTGGCTTAAAGAAAACACCGACTAGAATTAATTTATCCTGCCGGGACTTCTCCCGGTGGGACTTTTTTTTTGTCCTTGGAAGTAATCACAACATTTTAAATATTCAGACTATTCTGAAAATGGTTTTTCGGACTTTTCAGACTTCACTAGATCTTACATAGTCAGACAATTAATAATTAATTATTCAGACTATTCTGAAAATGAAGGCTCCAGCTGGGTACTTTTTTATTGTTTGAATATTCTGAAAATGAAGGATCTAACTACCTGATCAGCGAATGGAAGATTTCCGAATATTCAGAATATTTCCAGGGTTTTGATACTTAATTTTCAGACTTTTGAATATTCAGTTATTTTAATATTCTGATACTTAATATTCAGACTATTCAGAATCCTCAAAATTTACAGAAAAAAGATTTGGAAAAATATGTATGAACCGTTCCCCGTCGCTCTTTAAGCGTCTTGACAAGATCGCCCGGTTGTGTTATAATAAAAAGGGATGGAAAATGGAAAACCTACACAATTCGCAAACCACATCCTTGCTAAAAACCTTAGCAATAATTCGCCGAGCCCACTCCCAGAGTGCTCTTTCCCTATCCTATTCAGGAGGCCTCGATTCCAACCTAATCCACCACATTCTCCAGTCCTATCTTCCCTTCATAAACTCCCGAGTGCCTCGTTTCTACGCCCATACACATTTATCCTTGCCAGAAGTACGCCAATTCATTTTTTCCCAAACATCCTCAAAACCCACAACCCAAACTTCCTATGGATTCAAAATCCAAAAATACAGTAGAACTTCTTTCAATGCCCCTCTATTCATAGTATACCCAAAAAAGAAATTCCCTTCAATCGTATCCTCATATGGTTATCCTGTAATATCAAAAGAAGTCTCTGCCCACATATCCCGGTCAAACTGGGACAAAGTCCCTGCAAAGTGGCAATACCTAAAATCAGCCCCATTTAACATTTCCGAGAAATGTTGCAACTATCTTAAAGAAGCCCCCTTGACCAGAATAACAAAGAAATTATCCCGAGCCACAGTAACGGGAATGCGATCTGCCGAGTCCTCCCTCCGAGCCCAGCAAGTTAAGTGCCTCTCCTTCACCCCTCCAGAACCCTCCAAACAAAGGACTCTTAAATCCTCAGCCCCTCTAGCCCATTGGACACATCAAGAAGTCCTCCACTATTATGCAACTCATAGAATTCCTTACCCTTCTTGTTATGGAGAAATAAAATACAATTCTTCCCGAAATAAGTATGAAACAACCCTCCTATCTAGAACAGGATGTTATCTTTGCCCCTTCGGAATGCATTTAGAAAGACCTCCCAATAGATTCCAAATTCTTTACAAAACGCATCCAAAACTATGGGATTATGCAATAAACAAATTAAACCTAAAAGAAATTTTCGAATACATCGATGTCCCTTACAAACCAGCAGAATTAAATTCAGGCGACAACTATTCCAATCCATCTCTATTATATTAAAAAAACCTCCCCTTTCGAGGAGGCTTAAAAATTCATATAACTTTTATTTTGCCAAATTCCTTAGAATTGCCTTTTTGCCAAACCATATGACAATATTCGATACTATCTGTCCCGCCTTTATCTGTAAAACTCATTCTTTTATGATGCACAAAACAATATTTAGGCATTTTCTTTCTCCAAAATTTGAATCTTTTCTGCGAACCAAAGAAATTTAATCTAAGCAACATAATAACAAACCCACCTTCTTTAACATCATTTAATCCTTTTTTAATAATAGGTAACGCAATCTTAAAAGGTGGATTAGTAATAATAACATCAGGATTTTCCCCAAAAACCTTTCCCACATTAAGCGTTCTGTAGTCAGCAATAGTATTAGCTCTCGAATCTTCTCGAATATCTATTGTTTCAAGTCTCCTGTATTTATATTCTTCATCAATAACAGTCGGGTAACTCATTTCATGTGTTTTATCTCCTCCAGCACAAGGGTCTAAAATAAAACTATTGTCAAAAATACCAAATTCGTCTTCTTCCAGATCTCTAAAGAATCTTCTAATCGCTTTTTGCGGCGTAACATAATAATCACTCTTATGTCTTTGATAACCCCTATTAGTACTACTCATTTTTATCCCCTCTCCGCATTTTCAAATTTTGAAAATACTTTACCAAAATATTCCACTATTGGAACACTGACAGCATTACCTGCCTGTTTATATAATTGAGTATCCGAGTTAAATCTTTGTGCAATATTAAAAAGACGATCAGGAAAACCCTGAAGTCTCCAACATTCTTTCGGAGTTAATCTCCTAATCCTTTCTCCATCTTCCACAAAGGGTATCTGATTTCCTCCTTGACCTGTAGTAACAGTAGGAGCCAGACCTTCTTTGCCATAGACTCTTTTTCCTGCTTCATAACCAGAAACATCAACTTTGCCTATTATCATTGTCCTTCGGGAATCTCCAACAGATCCAGGACTACTGCCCTTAAAATAATTAGCATCTATTGCGTAACTTACTCCTTCTCCTCTCGAAAATTCTCTAGCATCTTGTTTGATTTTTCTTCCGAGAGGAAATAAAAATCCGATACGTTCTCTTCTAAGATGTCCGACAATGAAGATCCTTCTTCTGTTTTGAGGTAAGTTGAAGGATTGGCTGTTAAGCACTTGCCATTCAACATCGTACCCCAGTTCATCCAGCGTTCGAAGGATCGTTCTGAAAGTTTCCCCGTTTTCGTGATTAAGTAACCCGACCACGTTCTCAAGCAGAAGTATCCGAGGTTGCTTTTCTTTAGCAATCCGTGCGATTTCAAAGAACAGAGTACCTCGGGTATCTTCGAAACCTCTTTTTTCTCCAGCAATGCTGAAAGGTTGACACGGAAACCCGGCAGTGAGAACATCAAATCCGGGCAAATCTTTGGTTTGAATGTTTTTTGCGTCATTAATGAAGTATTCTCCCTCCGTATTATACATACGAGAATAACTCCGTATAGCAAATTTATCCTTTTCACACCAGCCGACACATTCGTGCCCAGCATTTTCCAATCCTAATCTAAACCCACCAATTCCAGCACAAAGGTCAAAAAGCTTAACTGGCTTCACCCCTCCCCTCTTCGCATTTTCAAAATTTGAAAATAGAGAAAGAAAAAAGCCTAGCACATTAGTGCACTAGGCTGAGTCAATAAGAAAGGCGAACCTTTCTCACAAAATGAAGGAAAGTTTAACCGATCTTCACCCCTCGCTAGAGAAATTAAATCCTTCTATCAATAGAGATCCTCTAGCAGATCCTTTTCTCCAACGCCAATAGATTAACTTTACAATAATTGGAAAAAAGTTAAAAATATGTCTTTTTCAACTCTACCCTGAGTATACCATAAATTTTTTGTTTTGTCAAGCAAAAACCTGAAGTTATAATTTTCAGAAAATTTAGACTTTTCTAAAAAACAGAAGTTTCTGAAAAAAGACTTGATGCGGGGAGAAAAATGTGTTATAGTATAGTTAAGGAATATTTTTTAAAGCAACAGCCCAGAAAAATTTAATACTTTTCAACATTTCGGAAGATGCTTTAAAGATTTGGAGAGCTAGAGTCGTACGCTCGAAAAGTGGTATCGATTTAATGCGTTTAACAAAGGAAGATTTGGAAATTCTTTAAGTCTGTAATTTCAATATTTGAAAATACACTTTTGGATCGAGCCCCGAGTTTATGTATAATTTGAGGAGGTGTTCCAATTGAAAAAATATGACGATGCTGAAAGAGAGAATAGCAGGCAAAGAAGAGAGATTAAATCTACTCTCGGCTTTGAAAGATACGGATTAATAGACGAAGATGATACTCCTTATGAGCCTCCTGAAGACTTTCCACAGGATGCTAAACGCTATCTTGCAGGTCTTTCTAGGTGCGGTACTATGTCAGGAGCCTGCCAACTTGCTGGAATTGGAGTAAATCGTGTTTATAAAATGAGAAAGAAAGTCGGGGAAGATTTCTATGAGGAGGAAGATATTGCTAAAGATGTCTTAACTGATATATTAGAGCAATCACTCTACGAGTGTGGCCTTGGAGCAGTAGATGGAAATGCTCGTGTCCGGGCTCTAGAGTCTGCATTAAAAGCAAACCGCCCTTCTAAATACGATAGGGCACAGAAGCATGAAATTGATGGAGAGGTTCAGATGTCCTGGCTTGAAATTATGCAAAAATTCGACGATGATGAAGAAGAGTAAAAAAACCTTTCTTTATATAAAGGGTGGTAAAATATGTTTAATGCACTGAAAATTCTGATTCTCGTTACTCTGCAAGTAACAGCAGGATACCTCGTTGGATTTTTCGGCGTGAGCTTCATTACGAAACTTTTTCGTATAGAAATTCGGAGCATTGCAGAAACAATGTTCTATTCGGCGATTATAACTTGGGTGGTAATGTTGCTTATTGGATTAGCTTTTCATTTCATTTTATATGGTTAAGGAATTTTAGCCCAATCTTTTAAAGAGCCTCTTTTGATTTTTTAGAAAAGGCCTCTCGGCTTCACCCCTCAAAAGATACTAGAAAATCTTGCATAAAAAGGAGAGTGTAAAAATGGCACTTTCAAAAAATTATCTTAAATATATTAAATCTACAGCGTGGTTTGATTTACGTGCAGAAGTTTTCGAAAGAGACGATTATGAGTGCCAGTCTTGCTCTTCAAATTCTTCTAATCTTCAATGCCATCATCTTAATTATAATAGATTATTTAATGAAGATTTATCAGATCTAATTACAACTTGTGATACTTGTCATAAATATCACGATAGAATTCGTAAATTAGTATCTAAAATGAAAGGTGTTAAAAGAGATATCGCAGAAGAATTATTAATAGAATATGGATACCCTCATAATTTTCCAAAAGATAGAGATATCTTAAAAAGCTTACATCACAACCTTAAGAAATTAAAACGAATGAATTTAGAGGAGGTTGTGATTAATGGTTGAAAGAAGGGGTCGCCCTCCAGAGTCTTTTTCTACTATGATAAATAAATATAGGAAGACTCCTGTTTTATGGCTTGAAGATACATTTGGAATAGATTTATGGGAGAAACAAGAAGAAATTATTAATACCGTATGGGAGAGTCGTTTCACTGTGGTTAAATCTTGTTATGCGTCAGGTAAGTCATTCACAGCGGCATGTTTAGCAATTGCTTTTGTACATTTGTATCCTGATTCTGTTGTAATAACTACTGCACCTTCTTATAGACAGCTTGATAATATTTGGAATGTAGTTCATCAATTAAAAGAGAAAAGAAAAGCCCAATTAGGTTCTAGATTCTTAAAGCACGAGATTCGTTGTAATCCTGGACATTATGCAATGGGATTTACAACTAATATGCCTGAACGTGTGCAAGGTATGCATGCAGCGAATGTTATGATAATTGTAGATGAGTCTGCTGGAATAGAGCCTGAAATTAATGAAAGATTAGATGCATTAATGACAGGAGAGAATTGTTATCGATTAGATATTGGAAACCCATTATCCCCCGAGGGGCATTTTTATGAAATGTTTCAACAAGATAGGTATTCAAAAATTACAATTTCTGCTTTTGATACTCCTAATTTAGAAGCTGGAAAAGAAGTGATTCCAGGTTTAGTTACGGATATTTGGGTTGAGGAACAAAGAGAGAAATACGGAGTAGATTCTCCTGTTTGGAAGTCCCAGGTCGAAGGGGAATTCCCTGGCGTATCCGAAGAAGGTTTAATACCCTTAACTTGGATTGAAAAAGCAATTACAAGATATGAAAACAGTGAGCCTAATGGAGAGCCTCGTTATGGGTTTGATCCTTCAGGGGCAGGGTTAAATTCTAATGTTCTTTGTAAACGGTCAGGTAATTTTATTGAATGGTTGGATGAATGGCAAACTGCAGAGCCTGCTCAGACAGCAAAGAGAATAAAAGATCGTGTNGGAGGATTTCANGAAGTTTATGTAGATTCNATCGGGGCTGGCTGGGGNGTTTATCATAGGATAGTTGAAGAAGGCGTNAATGCAATTTCCGTNAATGTAAAGCAAACTCCAGAACATGATCCAGACGATAGATTCTTAAATCTTAGAGCTCAACTTTACTGGAATTTACGAGAAAGNTTTGATCCTGAACAGTCTAATCCGATAGCAATACCTCCCGATGAGGAATTAAAGTCCCAATTGGGCAATTTAAAATATGANACAACTTCGAAAGGAAAAATAAAATTAGAACCTAAAGATAAAATGAGAAAAAGAGGTATGCAATCTCCAGATAAAGCCGATGCTTTAATGTTATCTGAAGCTGGGACATCTTCTGATATGGTTCCACTCTCTGAGGATGTCGAAACTATGAGTGAAATGATGACTTTATCGTCTAGAGAACCTGAGTTTTCTTATGGATCGTGGGAGCACGGTATGAAGAATTTATAATCCTGAGTGTTAAAAAGTGAAGGAGAAACCCCAATGGGAATGGATTCAAAAACGAGATAGGATTAAAGATGAATATTGTAAGGAAAATGAAATTGATTTAATGCGTATAACTAAAGAAGATTTATAGACTTAAGATTTGTAAAATTCTGGAATTTGTAAGTTCAAATTTTGAAAATACGAAAGGGAGGTGTAAATTTGGAATCCTACGAAGTCGAAGAATTTGATAAAAATGCAATAAGAGAAATAGGCGAAACAGGTTTATATGAACAAGATGGGTTTGTTTTTGAAGATCACCTCCCGAAATTGAAATCTTTAGAAAAACGTATTAACATTTATCGTGAAATGTCTACAGATCCCGTTGTGGGTTCTGTAATATTTGCAATTGAAATGCATCTTCGAAATGTGCAGTGGCATATAGAAGAACATGAGGAAGGTACTGATGAAGAATTAGTAAATCTTGTTGAAGATAGTCTTGATAATATGTCGCATACTTTTCAAGATTTTATGTCTGAAGTTGTATCAATGTTAATATATGGGTTTGCTCTTCATGAAGTCGTGTATGAAAAGACAAATGATGGGAGGATTCTTTGGAGAAAATGGGCTCCTCGTTCTCAAGACTCAATTTATAAATGGAATTTAGATGACCAAGGTGGAGTTGACGGTGTAACTCAGATGCCTAAATATGGAACAGGACAAAATTACATTCCTGTTGAAAAGTTGCTTTTATTTCGGCCATCAATGTTTAAGAATAATCCTGAAGGTAAGTCTGTTCTTAGAACTGCTTATAGACCGTATTATTTTAAAACAAGGCTTGAAACAATAGAGGCAATTTCTTATGAAAGGAATTTATCTGGGTATCCAGTTTTAAATGTTCCTTCTAATGTATTTGGTAAGTCTAAACGAGCAAAAGAATTGCGTGATTTAGCAATGGACATCGTAACAAGAATTCGTAAAGATGAGCAAATGGGTTCTGTCATGCCCCCCGGATGGGAACTTAAGCTGCTTTCTGCAGAAGGAACCACATCGGTAAATATTGATGAAGCAATAACACGCTATAATCTCCAAATTGCTCAATCTCTTTTATCTGATATAATTATGATAGGACATTCGACTAGTGGTGGCTCTTATGCACTCAGTGATAAAAAATATGAATTATTCGTAATAGCATTAACTTCTTGGTTAGATTCTATCGGGGCTGTCCTAAATAAATATGCAATACCTAGATTGTTAGAATTAAATGGATATCGTAAAGAAGATTATAATTGTCCCAAATTTGTTGCAGATCCTGTTCAAAAAATAGATCCCCTGAAAATGGCTAATACAATGTATCGTTTATCTAGTATTAACGCAGTTAAACCTGATGATCGTCTTGAAAAATTCTTTAGAAACTTTCTTGGATTACCCCAAAAGGATAAAGAAACTGAACGCAACCCTCATCAAGAAGATTTTACTAGTGAGGGACACACCGCTGGGGAAGCTCGACCAGATAATGAAACGAGACCAACTGATGCCGATGGGGCTTATACTCAAACAGAGGATTCTAATTTATAGGGGGTGATGATTAGTGCCAATTCTTGAATGTGAGAGTGATGGTATGCCTGGATTCAAGTGGGGCGAAGAAGGGAATTGCATCACATATGGTGCCGGAACGGACAGAACACGAGAGGAAGCTTTAGATACTGTAAGAAGCCAGGCTGCAGCTATTACAGATGGTTTTGAAAATCTTGAATATATGCATAAGGTTTCAGATGAAACTCTCAATTATACTTTAGGTATAGTTTACGAGCCTAATGAAGTTGATTTACAAAATCACTTTGGAGATGAAGAAGTTATTCGTAAAGCTATGTGGAATTTCATGGAAAAACTTCAGAATAAAACAGATGAACAAGAAATTGCAATGTCTTTATTTGATTCTTTTATAAAACTCACAAAGGGGGATGCTGATCAAGTTCGAATTGAAATTTCTGAAATGGATATGGATTTAACTAAAGTGTTAAATGATATGCATACTGATACTAAAAATATAGGAACAATTGTTGAATGTTATCAGGCTCCAGTAGATTTTGAGTTAAATGGAGAAGAAGTTAAAAAGGGTACATGGTTACTTGGAGTTGTATGGGAAGATGAATATTTTAATAAAATTTTGAATGAAGAAAGAACAGGATTATCTCTCGAAGGTAAAGGATTACTACAAGACGTAGGAGGTGATTAAAGTTGCCTAAAAAAATAATTACTATGGATATTGAAGAAATTGCCTTAGCTGATAGACCTGCTAATGATAGGAAATTCTTAATTATGAAGAATCTTGATGAAGGAGGTGAGAATATGACTTTAGAGGAAGCTCTGGAGAAAATCGAGGCTGAAGATATACAGAATCTCATTAAGTCTGAATTTGAGAATCTTAATGACAAAATTGAAGAATTAGAAAAAGTTGACGATCCTGCCGAAGAGGACGATGACGAAGAAGTAGACTTGGATAAAGCTGACCTTCCAGAAGAAATTCGCAAGCAAGTTGAAGGTATGAAGAAAGAACTAGAGTCTACTAGAAAAATGGCTAAAGAAGAAAGAGAGGCTCGTCTTACAACTGAATTGGAAAAGGAAGCTGAAGATTATACTGATCTTGCTAAGTCTGACGATTTGGTGACTTTGATGAGGATGGCAAAAGAACATGACTTTGAGGAAGCCCTTGAACGGGTATTCAATTCAGCGTCTGAAAGAATTGATATGAGTAAAATTGAAAATGAATCCGGTGATGAAGGTGAATCTTCTGATGCAGAGAGTGAATTAGAAAAAAGAGCTCAAAAATTGATGAAAGAAGATCCAGATCTGACACAAGCTAAAGCTATTCGGAAAGTGCTTGAAGACGATCCGGATCTTTATACTACTGAATAATAATATTTAAGGAGGTGATTTGAATGGCTTATGAAGTTCCTGGATTTAAACTTCCGGCCCATGTAGCAGGTGCTGATCTTTCAGATAATCAATATTATGTTGTTGAAATTTCTGACGAGGGCGAAGTTGGTCTAGCTGATGCTGACACTGATTTTGCGGTAGGAATTTTACAAGACGATCCTGATAATGGTGAAGAAGCCGAAGTTATGGTAACAGGTGTTTCTAAAGTTGCAACTCAAGTAACGGGTATTTCCGCAGGTGATTATCTTACTTGGGATGCTAATGGTAGAGTAGATAATGTTACTACGGGAGAAGATACAATAATTGGAATTGCTCTAGAAGATTCTCCCGCTTCGATTTCAGACGATGTATTTATAACTATGCTGTTAATATCTATTGGTGAAATAGACTTAACCTAATCTTAAAGGAGGTGAATTAAATGGCACAACCCACGCACAGAGAAGTTCATGTTGATGCAATTCTAACTAATATTAGTATTGCTTATATCCAAGATACTGCAAATTTTGTAGCTGACAGAGTATTTCCTAGAGTTCCTGTAAATAAACAGTCTGATAAATATTTCACTTACGACAAGGATGATTGGTTTAGAGACGAGGCACAACGCAGACCNCCCTCTTCTGANTCTGCTGGTGGAGGTTATAATCTGTCGACTGACACTTATTCTTGTGATGTATACGCATTTCATAAGGATATAGATGCCAGAGTACTAGCTAATTATGATCAGCCTCTTGCACCTCGTAGAGATGCTACTGAATTCGTTACTCAAAAGATGCTCTTGAGACGTGAGAAAGAATTCCTCGATAATTATGTTGGCAGTGGAATTTGGGATACTGAGGAAGATGGAAGTGGTGCTGATTTTGACCAGTGGGATGATTATGATAATTCTAATCCAATTACTGATGTAACCCAATGGAAAAGAGAAGTTCATAATACTACAGGCTTTATGCCTAATGGTCTCCTTATAGGTGGAGAAGTCTGGGATGCTCTTAAAGATCATCCAGAAATCTTAGATAGGGTTAAGTACACAAGAGAAGCAATTGATATTAATCCTTCTTTAATAGCTAGGGCTCTGGACATTGATAATTTAATAATTGCTGAGGGTATTCAAGCAGTTAATATAGAGGGCGAAGATGAAGATATGGAAGCTCTCATATCTGATGAAGGACTCCTGTTCTATGCACCTACACAGCCTTCTCTTTTGACTCCCGCTGCTGGTTATATCTTCACTTGGACAAACTATTTAAGTAATGCTTATGGTGTTGAAATGTCTCAGTTCTATATGGATTCAATCAAGTCTACTAGAATTGAAGGAGAAATCGCATTCGACACTAAGGTCGTTGCATCTGACCTCGGAGTTTATATCGAAAACATTCTCCAATAAAATCTTAATCGAATGTGAGTGTCAAAGGAGGGATGTATATGACTAAATTGGAAGAACTCCGACAAATGTTAGGAGACCCTTCAGAGGATCTTCTTTCAAATGATCTTTTAGAACATTTCCTTGATGAAGAAGGAGATAATCTAAATTATGCAGCTGCTAAAGCTTCTAGAGTTATTATGAGAAACTTTTCTTTAAAGGCTCAAAAGGCTCTCGGCAGTATAAGAAAAGATTATTCCAGGCAAGCTGAAATGTGGAGAAAGATTGCTGAAGAATTCGAGACACAGGAGGCTAATCTTTCTAAACCTCTTGTTGGAGCAATATCTAAAGCACAAAAACAAAATCAAGAACAAGATACAGATAGAACAGATCCCTTCTTTGACCGTGATTCTTTCTTCACACCAGAGAGAGGCGGTTAATATGTCTAGTGATTTCCGCCAAAACTTTGCAGATTGGTTAGATGACATCGAAATTGGAGAGTTCAAAATGGCTGAGTCAGAGGGAGAAGAAGAAAGCGGATACCTCGATGAAATCGATGCAAACGAGGGTTATCTCGAAGAAGAATTTGTAAAAGATTACGATACTAAAGGTTATATCGAGGTATCCACTTCTTTATCTATTGATTTAACTGATAGAAGAAAATCAGAAACTTCTTATCTCTGCATTTGCGATATTTATGATAACGCTGATGTTGAAATGACAATTGATGAAAAAAAGGTCATAAAACACAATGATAGATACTATGAAGTTGATGATTTTAATAAATACTTGGATTATCATTTTGAATTAAGCCTTAGAACAATTGAGGTGTCTTAAATGCCCGGAAAATTTAGATCAAATCCAGGAAAATTTATGAAGGCAGTCAGAAACCAAGTCCAAACTAATGTAGAGAATACAACACAGACATATTCTGATGATCTTAAAGAAAAATTAGATACTCCTCCACCTCGTTCAGGGTGGGAGTATCGAAATATTAAAGGAAAAGATGTGCATATCGCATCTGCACCAGGCGAGCCTCCTGCACCATTATCTAGAGATTTGATTAATTCGATCTCTACTACTTTTATATCTAAAGGTGCAAATGTACGATCAGGCATAACTTGGTCAGATTTGAACTACGCACGATTTTTAGAACAAGGGACATCATTCATCGAAGAAAGACCTGCTTGGGTAAAAGTAATAAGAGAAAATAGAGAAAAGTATGCAATTATGATGACTAAAGGTTTTAAGAGGAGATGATTAGATGGCTAATATTCAACCTTTTATAAATAAAATCCGTCAAGAATTAATCGATCCCGAGTCGGATGTTACGGCTGATGATAAGAATTTCTATGACATTGCATCTAATCATTTTTATCCTCATTACGTACCACAAGACGCAGAGTATCCATATGTAAACCTATTTGGTCCTGAATTAGAATACGCAACAACAATAGGTCTTTCTACAAGATCTCTTGATACTGACGATTTCCGATTCTGGATTCACTCAAAAAGTTTAGAAGAAAACGATCTATTAAGAGAATTAATTATAAAAAATTTCCATATGAAAAAAGTTACAACAGATGATTTCAAGGCTGTTCTTTTTCGTCTGAATTCTTTTGCTAATCCTTATTTAGCAGATCCGTCTAAAACACAAAGATTCTTTGTATCGTACGCTTCATTTAAACTTGGATTATCTGTCAAAGAAAAATTGTCATAAAGGAGGGATGAAGATATGAGCCAATGGTCAGATTTTGAACACGGCAAACCTGCATATGAGAAAATAGTACTCGTAGGCAAAACAACTGATGACGGAGATTTAGACCACGAAGAAGGTACTGATGAGGATAATGTAGATAATCTTGAAGTTGTTCCTGCTACAGATGTGAACATGCCTTTAAGCAATGATCTATTAGATGATACGGATCTTACTGTAACTGATGCAAGATCTCATATATTGGGTCTAATGGAATGGAATATTGATTTGACACTTAATTATAAACCCGGAAATATTGCTTATGATATTATTCAAGATGCTTTTACAAGTAGGGATACAATTTGGGTAGTCTATGTGCCTAATCAAGAACCCGGCGTTGAACTCGCAGATACTGATGAAGGCTATTGTGGAAGGGCTGTTGTTGAGACATTTGAACATTCTGGTGGTGTAGATGATTTAGAAACGGTTGATGTATCATTACAATCTGCATCTGAAATGCCTTATACAGCGATAGGTGATATCCCTGAAGGTAATGTAGGAATATAATAAAAAGTTTTTTGTTAGAAAGGAGGTATGAACATGGCAGATCTTTGGTCTGATTTTGAACATGGTGTTCCTGCATATGAGAAGGTTGTAATGGTTAGTGCAACCGATGCTGAAGGAGACGCTATAGGGGGCTTTTATGTCGTACCAGCTACAGATGTAAATATGCCCCTAAGTAATGATTTACTTGATGATACAGATTTAACAGTTACTGACGCAAGATCTCATATTCTTGGATTACGAGAATGGAATCTTGACCTGACATTAAACTATAAACCTGGTAACGATGCATATGATATTATTAGAGATGGTTTTACAGATAGAGATGCTATTTGGATAATTTATATGCCAAACCACGATCCTGACGTAGCTATAGACTGGGGGGTTGATGGTGATGAAGGATACGCCGGACGAGCCGTAGTCGAAACCTTCGAGCATTCTGGTGGAGTTGATGACCTTGAAACAGTAGATGTATCTTTACAGTCTGCTAGTGAAATTCCCTTTACGGATTTAAATGATATACCTGGTGATGCATCAGAAGGAGCTTAAGGAGATGATAATTAATGAAGACTCAGATTTGGGATGTTGGAAATCCTACTCCCTTTCAAAATACGAAATTAACAAAATGGTCTGATAATATTTATCAAGTTAAAAATCCTCTCAAAAGATTATTAGTCCCCAAATCTGATCTTCATCTTAATTCTTCTGTAGAATTCCAAATAGATTATCTTTTTGGAAAAGTTAAAGTTAAAGAAGATAAAAATTTTACACTCTCGGGGGAATACTTTCCTATAAATTGGGATAATCCTGTTATACAATCGAAAGAGGTTGAATTAAGTCTTGCTGAAAAAGAAGGCTATGTAATTCTATATGATACTCTCAAAGAAGGTTGTGGTCTGAGAGGACACCAGAAATATCTATTAGATTATAATTTAGGAGATCGTGTTATTCGATGCTGGGTTAGAATGGCTTCTCAAAGGGCATCTAGATATTTAAGTTTCGATGTAATTGGTAGAAAAACTTTAGCAGATAGGCATATTACATTGGCATATTCGGATAGATTTAATATATAATGTAAGTTCAAATTTTGAAAATACGAGGGTTTGGATTAGAAAATTCTCGGCTTCACCCCTCGAGTAATACTGAAAAAAGGAGAGATAAAACCAATGAAAGAACGCTTAAGAGAAATTACAGTCGGATCCGATCCTGATCTCAAATCAGAAATAGTTGAATACAATGGTGAAAAATTTGAAGTACGTCAACCTACAGTTGCTACTCGTTCTGAGATACTATCAAAATCAGGGATGAGTGTAACTGATGCTAAAGGGAATGAAGTCAATTTTGGTAATGCTCAAATTGCGGCTGTCATATTTTGCACTTATGTTCCTGGGACTGATGATCGTGTCTTTGAGGAAGAGGACGTTCCGATGCTTAGACAACAGCCTGCTGGATCTTTTGTAGATAAACTTTCTCGAGTTGCAATGCGTTTAATGAATGTAGACTCGGAGGAGGAAGCAAAAAATTAGCAAATGATCCTGACAGGCTTTTTCTCTTTTCTTTAGCTGAAGAGTTAGGATATACAGTATCAGAATTATCTATGCGATTATCTACTACAGAGTTTATAGAGTGGAGAGAGTATTTTGACTATAAAGAGCGTATACGAGAAAAAGAAAGGCGAAAAGCTAAAAGAGGACGAGGAAAGACTTCTAGTACTCCGAGAAGGAGGTGAGAGTCTCAATGCAAGGTATAGAATTAGCTCAGGCTTATGTCGAATTTACTGGAGATTTCAAGCGAGTAGAAAAAGATATGAAAAGTATGTTAGGTACTGCAGAATCTGCATTTAAAGATATGCAAAGTGGTATGAATGAAGTAGCTTCAGCTGCAGAAGATTTAGCTGCATCTTTAAAAGATGTAGAAAAAGCTAGTGAAGGTTTGGGCTCAGGGGCTATAGCAGGTTTAACGAAAGTTACTGGTTCTGCAGGGATTGCATCTACAACTTTAGGTGTATTAAAGAAAACTGTAGGACTTGCTTGGAGAGCTTTTTCTAAGTTTAATTCTATTTTAGTTACAATAGCTAGAACGGGATTATCTATCTTACGCAGAGGTATTTCTGGAGCTATTTCGATGTTTCAAGCTTTGATCTCTGTTATAAATGCTTTAGTCCGTAGATTAACTCAAGTATTCACTTATTTGGCTACTTTGCCTGTTAGAGTTGCAGTTGCAGTTAATAGAGCTCGTAAGCAAATTGCAGATTATCTTGATGAATTAACTAAAAAGTTTGTATTTCTCCAGTTAGACATTCGTCATATCATGCAATTAATGCAAAAATATTTTGCTGTATTAGCTGCCACAATTGGTGGAGCAACGGCTGCAACAGCACGCTTTGAAGATCAATTCGTAGTAATTAGGCGTGTTACAGAGATGACAGCTAGAGAATACGATAACTTAAGACGCTCTCTTAGAGAGACTGCATCTGAAATAGGTAGATCTGCGGGAGAATTAGCCGAGATGGCAGCTGTTGCAGGTAGATTAGGTATAGAAGGAGTAGCAAATTTAGAGAACTTTGCAACTGTTATGGGGAAATTAGCCCAAGTTACTGTACTTGAGGGAGAACAAGCAGCTACTGAATTTGCTCGTTTAATGCTTATCATGGGTGTTTCTGAAGATCAAATGGAAGCTATGGCATCTACTATTGTTCGTCTTGGTAATGAATTTGCTGCCTTTGAAGATGAAATTTTAGGTATGTCTATGAAATTAGCTGGTGCTGGTAGAGCTATAGGATTGTCTGTAGATGAAGTCTTAGGATTATCTACTGCAATGGCTGCAGCTGATATTAGGGTTGAACGTGGTGGATCTGCAATGTCTAGGACAATGATTGAGGTAGCTAAAGCTGTGTCTGATGGAGGAGAAGCATTACACACTTTTGCAGATCTTGCTGGAACTACTGCAGAAGAATTTGCAACCGTATTCTCAGAAGATCCTATTGATGCTATTTTTGCTTTTCTTGAAGGTCTTGAAGAGATGGAAGAATTGCCATTCCAAATTTTAGAAGACTTAAATTTAGCTCAGATTCGTACTCGTGATGTTGTATTGCGTTTATTAGGAACTGTAGATCAATTAAGTGATTCATTAGAAACAGCTGGAGACGAAATAGAAAGAAATGAAGCTTTGTCTCGTGAATATGAAGTTGCAATGAGTACTTTAGTTGCTCAAGTAGGTAAATTATGGGAGAATATACAAGAATTAGCTAGACAACTTGGTGATTTATATGCTCCTGTTTTACAAGAAATTGTAGAAAGTACAATAGAATTTGTCCAGGCTCTTCACGCTGTGGATGATGAAGTGTATCAAGCTATTGCTGGATTTTTATTAATGACTACAGTAATTGTAGGTACAATTGCGGCGATTCTTATGACAGCTAGAGCAATATTTACATTTGCAACAGCGGCGGTATTAATTATGCGTGCTGTATTTTTTATAGGGACATTTGGCGTAGCTGCTGCGGTAGCTTTTCGAATTGCAAGGAATTTATTTGGTTTATTTGATGAAGAAAAAGGCGTAATTGAAACTATGGCAAGTTTATTTGAAAAATTATCTGAAGGTGTTTGGAGTTTTGTAGATGCTTTCACAGAAACTAATTTAGGTTCAATTGTGTCAGATACTTTTGGTCAAATTTCAGATGAATTTTCTACTCTTTGGGATGACTTTGATGATATGGAAGGTGTAGAAGATTTAGGAGTTCGTATTGGAGAAACATTTGAAGCTGTAACAGGGCATATGTTAGATGGTATTGAAGATGTTTCTAAAGTAATTGAAGATGAAACTGAAACATTATTAGGTGATGCTTTAAAACCTGCTTTTGAAATAGATTTATTTCCTTCTCCTTTTGATTTACAAAGGGCTGAATTAATAGAAGGAGATCTTAAACCAGAAGATCTTGTTCCTTTCTCACCTGCAATAGAGTCTCCTTATGACTGGCGTAATATTGATATACAATTGCCGGAAGAAAAATCCGTATTAGATTCTTGGAGAGGTTTCTTTGAGAATATCTTTGAGATTGCTTTTAAAGGGATTCCTAATCTTATTAGAACTGTTTTAAGAGAACATGTATTTCCTTCTATTGGTGAATTTCTTTTTGGAGAAGAAGAAGAAATTGGTTTATTAGGTGATTGGGCTAAAGGAATAGATAGTTTTACTGATACAATAAGTGATTGGGCAGATCAAGTTGGCGAGGCTGAATTAGACTGGGATGAGATTTTGCCTGAACAAGAAGGATTGCGTCAATTTGTACGGTCGGTTTACAATCTCGGTCGTGAAGTTGCTCGATTTTTCTGGGAAGGATTTAATACTTTTCTCGAGAGTGTCGGTGTCGAAGATTGGATGCTCAGTCTTGCAGAAGATATGCGTGGATGGGCTGAAATGATTAGAGATATTGATCCTTCTGACTGGCGTAAAGATATGCAGGATGCTTTTGGGGAAAAAGGTGCTCTTGGAGAATTATTTACAGCTGCTCTTGAATTATATTTGTCTGCATTTATTAAAACTTTTCATATTATCCTTCCTTTAGCATTTGATCTTGGAAGAGAAATCGCACGAGGATTTCTTTGGGATTCACCTTTATTAGAAAGACTTACTACAAGAGATCCTTTAGGGATTGAAGATTTTTCTCTCAAGGAACTTTGGGAATCTATTTTTGAATCTCGTTTAGAAGGAGGTCATCCTGAATATTCTTCTGGGGGTCTTGTAGGATTACAGTCTGGAGGTTTACTAGGTGGTTATGGTGGTGGAGATACAATACCAGCCCTTCTTGAGAGGGGTGAAGCCGTAGTCCCTAAAGAAGCTGTTAAAGGTGGTGCATCTGGAATTGCACAGTGGTTTAAAGGCCAAGGCGTGCCTGGATTCCAGAGTGGTTTCTTACCTGGGGGAATAACAGGCGTTTTAGAAAGTGTCGAAGACTTTCTTGATGAAGATTCTCCTTTAATTCATGCAGTAGGAGACATTATAGGTATGATAGAGGGCTTTGAAGAGTCTATAGAGTCTGTTGCTGATGCAATTTNTTATGTAGGAGATCAATTAATAAAAGGAATTGACGTAATATTTGATGGGATAATTGAATTAATAGGTTTTATTCTTGACTGGGATGATGATATGATTGAAGAGGCTCAAAAAATTGGTTCTTCAATAACTGGAATTTTAAGAGACTTATTACACTTGTGGGACGAAGACTTAGAAGACTTAGAATCCAGGTATCTTCGTGGATTAGGTAGGAGAGGAGAGACTCCAGAACNTTTCGATCCTGGAGTTCTTGAGGAAGAAGTTGAAGAAGTCTTGACTCCTCTTGAAAGATTCAAAATGGTAATGTCAAATATAACTAACCTATTAAAAGGAGAGTTCTATGATGAAATAGAAGGAATGTTACCCTTTAATCTTGATGAACTAGGCATTGCTGTATCAGAAACAATTAATAATTTAAAAGAGATCGATTGGGATTTCTTGCCAGGAGATACAAAAGGATTCTTTAGTCAATTAAGAGATGACTTAGTAATTTTCGGAGAAGAAATAAAATCAAG
>SL_8KL_010_SEDDRAFT_10001390_pt1 | contig 21005 bp, 16 predicted proteins | sample SodLakKL_010_SED_4_FD_11160 | JGI IMG/M metagenome (IMG submission 11160)
CTCTGCAAACCGGATCCTGCTCCAGGAGGGCGGGATGGTTTACACCCTTGGCCTTGCCAGCAGACAACTCTACATGAAGAATGCCTTAGACTGGTGCGGCATTGAATTCGATGTTGTCCAGATCAGCCCTTATAAATCAGCGGCGGATAGATTTATCCGTTCGAATATGTCAGATGAAGTAAGAGAAATGTACAACTGGCTATTAGAGTCATTTTACATGCAGTTTGTGAAGACCGTCGCCGGGGGACGTAAAATGGAAGAAAGCAAAGTCCTTGAAACCATCGATAATACTCCCCTTTTTGGGGAAAGTGCCATCAAAGCCGGATTGGTCGATGCCCTGGTCAGTGCAGAAGACCTCCCCGGATACCTGGGAAATCCGGAAAAACCTGCACGTCTCGCCAGCTGGGACGAGTGCAAAAAAAGCTACCCCCGCCCGCTACCGTCGGCACCCGGTAAATATATCGCTATTCTGCGAGTGCAGGGTAATATTATCGACGGTAAAAGCCAGCGTCCCCCTGCCCGTCCACCCCTGCCGGTTCCCTTTTTATTCAACGAACAAACCGGCGACCTCACTTTCGTACAGCAGGCCCGCCAGGTCTTAAAAGACAAGCGAGCTAAAGCGGTTTTGCTTTACATTGACTCAGGTGGTGGTTCAGCTGCTTCATCTGAAGCAATGTCAGCGGCTCTTGACAAAATAGCAGCGAAAAAGCCCCTGGTGGCAATGATGGGTTCAATGGCCGGTTCCGGCGGGTACTACGTAGCCACCCCTGCCAATTACATTGTTGCTCAACCGGCAACCTTAACCGGCTCGATCGGCGTAATCACCGCTAAAATTGTAAATTCTAAAATGCTAGAAAAGCTGCTTCTAAACCGCGAAACCATTGAGAAGGGGCAAAAAGACTTATTCGGTTCCCCGGAAAAACCCTTTACAGAAAAAGAAAGAGAAAAGGCCTGGACCTTCATCAACCATATTTATGATCAATTCGTTAACCGGGTAGCCGGCAGCCGGGAGATGGAAAAAGAAACGGTAAAAGAAGTAGGCGGAGGTAAAGTGTGGACCGGTGAACAAGCCTTAGAACACGGCCTGGTTGACGAATTGGGCGGACTGGAAACAGCTCTTACTAAACTGCGTAGTTTGGCCGACCTGCCTGAAAACACTCCCTTAGTCGACACACCTTATCCCAGGCGGGAAACTGCGCCGTTGCCAGACGCAGCTGCCTGGGCTGATTATGCCCTGGGCAACCTGAACCAGATCGGCGAAGGAAGGGCTCTATATGCCGGCCCCCTTTATTTCAGCGAGTATAAAAACCACTAATCCTTTCAAGAGCGGTTCTGGTCAAAGTGGTAGGGGTTTATTTATTTCTCCTGCCTTTCTATTACTGGTAATAAAAAACAGCCTTGAAAAATATACCAAAAATATTTAACTGTTTAATCCCCTTTCACCAGGCCGCCTGGAAAAGTTCCATCAGTTCTTTTTCATCTGTAACCATACGCGGGTTATAGAGTATAGTTCCATCAGACATGGCAAGAGTGGCAGCTTCAAGCAATCCCTCCTCCGTTATGCCGGTTTCGCTTAATTTCTGCGGTATTTTCAGTTCCCGGGTTAATTTCCATACCGCTTCTGCAGCAGCTTTTCCGGCTTCGGCATCGCTTATTTGATTTACCGGTAACCCCATGGCCAGGGCGATACTTTTGTAGCGAGGGGCACATTCCTCAAGGTTATAAAGCATTACATGTGGTAAAAGGATACTGTTGGCCAGGCCATGAGGCACCCCAAAAATAGCACCAAGAGAGTGAGACATTGCGTGAACCAGGCCAACCTGGGCATTACTGAATGCAATGCCGGCCATGGTGGCGGCAAGCTGCTGTTGCCCTCTAGCATAAAGATCGCTTCCATCTTTGATGCATTGAGGCAGGTACTCTGTAATCATCCTGATCGATTGAAAAGCCATCGCATCAGAAACAGGCTGGCTCTCTGAAGCATGAACTGCCTCAATTGCATGGGTTAAAGCATCCATCCCGGTGCTCGCCGTAAGTTCCATGGAAAGACCGGCCACCATTAGCGGATCTAAAATAGCCGTATTGGGGATAATGTGGTAGTCACATATTAGCATTTTTATGTTTCGATCACGATCCTTGATTACCGCTGCCCATGTTACTTCGCTGCCGGTACCGGCAGTTGTTGGTACTACCAGGTGCGGAGTTTGCGGCCTTGAGAGCATCTGGATCCCGTCGTAATCCTGCAGTTTTCCTCCTTCTTTCATCACAACAGCCATACCCTTGGCTGTGTCAATAACGCTGCCCCCTCCAACGCTGATCAAAATATCCGCCCCTATTTCCAGGGCATAAGCAGCCCCTTCATTAACCAGGTGGAAATCAGAGTCCTGGACACAATGGTCATATACCCCGGCATAGCGGTAATCAAGGGCATCTTTAGCTTTGGCAACCAGGCCCGCTTTCGTTATCCCTTTGTCTGTTACAATTAAGGCCTTTGCACAACCGAGCCTGTCTACTTCCGGACCCAATTCCTTCAAGCTATTTTCCCCAAAAATGATCTTGGTCGGGTTATTGTATTCAAAGGCAAGACTGCGATCATAAGCCAAAGGATCTCTCCTCCTGTAAATAAACCTTCTTATTGTGATCTAGTTAATCCTGAAGCTGGAGCAAAAACCATCAAACCAATTGCTATATTCAGCCCTTTTCTCTTCTTCCATATCCGTATGAAATTGAGTATCAACCTGTGCCGCCAAGTCTACCAGCCTTTTGCTTGCTTTTACATAGCGCACTATTTTAGGTAAAGAACCCTTCAATTTTATTTTCCCCTGCATCATTGCCTTAACGACATCGAGTTCTCCTTTTACCACCGACTCCCAGCGCTCGTATTCACCGGTAAGGATAAAATCAGCTTCTTCGGCAATGTCCCCGGGTACCAACTTGATCGAACGGCAATCGCCATGCCAGAGATCCATCAACTCATAAATATCACAGTTCAATCCTATTTCCGGCTTGGGAAGGATGTGAATTACTACAGTGCCCTCCCAGGTTTTAGCCACCTCCTTGTAGTGGTCATCATCCTGGACCAGTTTTTCAAATGAAGCTACCCACTCAGGTGAGCCCATCACGTAAGGTTTATCAACCCTGTCCAACCGTTCCTCAACCAATCCCCGGTAAGCGCTTTCCCATTCTTCCGTTCCATAGGCATAACCCATGATTACGATCCTCCTCCTTTGTACTTAAGTATTGTATAAATAAAAAACACATTTGAAGTAAGATGGCCTCTTCTTGAGGCATATCCAAACTTACTTCATGGAGAGCAATCGATCGATTATATTATATCTTTTTTGCTAAAAATGCGATAGTGGTGAATTATACAAAATATAATATTTTTCGCAAATTTATGTGCAGGTCAGGTTGTTTTTTCAGGCAAAGCAGTGTATATTTAAATAAATTATCATGATTTTTTGTATGGTTTTTATATTCTAAAAAATTTTTTACGGGGGTGTTTTGGATGTATGGCTACCATGGTAAGGTACTGAAAGTTGACTTGAGCGGTGGGAAAATTGTCGAGGAGAGCATTCCAGAACAGCTGTACCAAAAGTTCCTGGGAGGGGCGGGATTAGCTACCAAAATCCTCTGGGATGAAGTTCCAGAAAATGCAAACCCACTGGGTCCGGAAAACAGGTTAATTTTTATGACCGGAAGCTTAACCGGTGTAATAGCGCCAAGTACAGGCCGCTACAGCGTAGTGGCCAAATCACCACAGACCGGGATATGGGGCCAGGCCAATTCCGGTGGTCGCTGGGGAGTGGACTTCAAAAAATGCGGCTATGATGGGATTATCTTTGAGGGCGCCTCTACCCATCCGGTTTACCTGCTTGTTAACGATCACAAGGTAACCCTTGAAAAAGCCGATCATCTCTGGGGTAAAAATGCAACCGAGACAACCGATACAATCAAAGGAGAGTTGGGCAAAAACTATAATGTTGCCTGTATCGGTCCGGCCGGGGAAAACCTGGTTAATTACGCTGCTGTAATGAATGACTACGGACGGGCAGCCGGACGATGTGGCTTAGGCGCAGTGATGGGCTCAAAAAACCTAAAAGCTATAGCTGTTTCCGGCAGTAAAGAAATCATGGTGAAAGAGCCTGGAGCGTTTAAAGCCCATTCAAAAAAACAGTACGAGTTGATTGATGAAGCCATGTTTAAAATGGCTATGCAGTCTTTTGGAACCAGTGTTGTCCTTGACCTGGTCAGTGTGCGGGGCGGGTTCCCCACCCGCAACTGGCAAACTGCTGTGTTTGAAGGATCAGAGGAAATAAACGGCCCGGCAATATCTGATAAAGTGCTGAATAAAAATATTACCTGTTTTGCCTGCCCGATTGAATGTGGGCGGGGCACAGAGATCAAGGAAGGCAAATACGCCGGCCACAAGGGTGAAGGGCCGGAATATGAAACCGTGGGCACATTCGGTGGAATGTGCGGGGTAAGCGATCTCGAGGCGATTACCATGGCCGGTTATCTCTGCAACGATTATGGCATTGACACAATTTCAGCCGGAAGCACAATTGCTTTTGCCATGGAATGTTACGAAAAAGGTATCCTGTCTGAGGCTGATACCGGGGGAAAAAAGATAACCTTTGGTGATCCCGAGATCATTGTTGAACTGGTCCACCAAATTGCAAAACGCGAAGGTATTGGCGATCTGCTGGCCGATGGGACCAAAGTAATGTCCCAAAAACTGGGGCAGGGAAGCGAAAATTTTGCCATGCATGTAAAGGGCCTTGAGCTACCGGCTTACGACAGCAGGGCGGTACAGCTTGCCGGGCTCACTTATGCTACCGCCAACCGTGGTGGTGATCATATTACCGCCTTCGTTCAGGGACCCACGTTTTCCGATGTGCCCTTCCTGATTGTTGAAGACAGCGAAATAAAGGATCCTTTTGTTGCTGACCCAGAGGAAGTAAAAGTAGCGGTTGACCTTGAAGATATGCTTACTACCTTTGATTGTGTAGGAGCCTGCAAGTTTATGGGCCTGTGCCTCAATGCCGATGATTGGGTCAAGCTGGTCAACCTGGCAACAGGCTGGGATTTGAGTACGGGTGATTACAAAAAGGCCGGGGAAAGAGTTTATAACCTGGCCCGTGCTTTCAGCAACCGTGAAGGTCTAACTAAAGAAGATGATACCCTGCCCAAAAGACTCCTTGAAGAGCCTCTCCCTGAAGGAGCGGCTGAAGGACAGGTTAACCAGCTTCCCATCCTGCTTGAAAGTTACTACCAGCTGCGCGGTTGGGATCCCCTGACCGGCAAACCAAAAGTAGAAAAATTAAAAGAACTTGACCTGGAAGATGTAGCTGCTGAAACCTGGAACCTGCAGAAGGAGGCTTGAATGATGAATAACCTTGAAGGAAAAAGGCCCTGGGTTAAAAGTTACCGCCTGGGGCCATACAAACTTGCTCAAACCCTTGAGCCATACCCGGAAAAACCTCTGTTTGATATGCTTGATCAATCGGCAGACAAACACCCGAACTCTCCAGCAATAGAATATTTCGGAAGGCGGATTAAATACAGCGAGCTTAAACGACAAACAGACAGTCTCGCTTGTGCTCTCGATAAACTGAGCGTCAAGAAAGGTGATAAGGTAGCTACAATTTTACCAACCTGCCCCCAGTATATAATAGCCAATTTTGCCATTCAAAAAACCGGGGCAGTCCATGTCCCTTGCAGCATAATGCATAAACAAAATGAACTGGAATATGAAATAGGCGAATCCGCTGCTGAAACTGTAATTTGTCTTGAAAAACATTGTGACAAGCTGCAACTGGTTAAAAAGAATACCCGGTTAAAAAATATCATTGTGACTTCTCTTTTAGATTATACATTAAATGAACAGGAATCCCGGGCAAACGTTGACAACCACTACAATTTTAAAAAATTAATTGCCGCCCATGAACCCGAACCCCCGGAAGTAAAAATTGACCCATGCGAAGATTTAGCCTACCTGGCATTTACAGGCGGTGCCACAGGTACTCCCAAAGGGGTAATGTTAACCCACTTTAATCGCTACGCCAATGTTCTGCAATCAATGGCCTGGGTTATGTCCAGCCTGGAAAAATCAATCCGCGGCAAAGCTTCCATCTGTATCGGGGTGCCACTGTTCCACTCTTACGGCGATTCGGCAGCCTTGTTCGGTATTTACTGGGGACTGCGCCTGATTTTAATCCAGGACCCCCGCGATATAGACTATATTACACGAGTTTTGGTCGAAAACCGCCCCTTTATGACTGCCCTTGTCCCTACCCAGTTAATGAAGTTGCAGGAAAAAGACCTTCCCCGTTTGCCGATTCAAATAATATCCGGGGCTTCACATCTCCCGGCGGAAGTACGCGAGAGCATCTCCAGTAAAATTAAAATGCCCGTTTCAGAAGGCTATGGCCTAACCGAAACCAGCCCGACCACACACCTGGATCTAACCGGATTTTCCAAGATTACCGGGTTCGCTTCCAGGCAAAAATACAGTATCGGTCTGCCGGTTCCTGACACCGATATAAAGCTGATTGACGTAGATAGCGGCGAAGAAGTTGCCCCCGGACAAGCAGGTCACATGCACATTAAGGGCCCCCAGGTGATGAAAGGATATTTCCCTGAGGCAGGTTCAGGCCTTGTTGATGGCTGGTTGCCCACCGGAGATATTGCCAGGATGGACGAAGATGGCTATTTTTATATAGTTGACCGGATCAAGGATATGGCCAACGTATCAGGTTACAAAGTTTATACCAGCATGATCGATGATATTTTGCACCAACACCCTGCTGTATCTATGGCGGCAGCAATTGGTATCCCGGATCCGGAGCGAAAGGGTAGCGAGAGAATCAAAGCTTTCATCGTGTTGAAGGAAGAATTCCGCAATATAATTGGGGAAAATGATATAATCGCCTTTTGCCGGGAAAAATGTGCTGACTACGCGGTCCCCCGGCAAGTAGAATTTCGTGAAAGTCTACCGCTGACTGTTACCGAAAAAATTTATAAAAAACAGCTACGTGAGGAGGAAAATAAGAAAACGTTACAGGCAAAATAAATAAACTAGAATATTCATGCTCCCTTCTTTCAATAAGGCAATAATTTGTCTTGTTAATTAAAACAGCAGAACCAGCAGATACTAACGAACTAATAAAGATGCTATAATATCTTCGAGAAGATTACTCCAAAAGAGGGAGGTTAAGCCCATTTTACGCAATGTTACCCCCGCAGACTTAGAAACACTTAACCGGATTGCTTATGAAGCAGAGGCTTACTGGGAGCATGATGAAACATTCATGGAAATTTTCGCCTCGGTATATAAACTAACCGAAGAAACCCTAAAAAACCAGATTACCTACGTGATGGTTGAAAACAATCAAATTGTAGGCTTTTTCAGCATAATTCCAAAGCAAAGAACCGCCCACCTGGACTACTTCTACATCAGGCGTGAGCAAATGGGCAAGGGTCTGGGCAGGAAATTATGGAACCACCTGCTGGACCTATGCGGGGAAAAAGGTTTTAAAGAAATAACCGGGGAGACCGAACCCGGCGCACTACCTTTTTATATCAAGATGGGCGCAAACCAGGTCGGCACTACCAGGTCAAAAATTGATCCCAAAAAACTTCTCCCCAAATTTCAATTCAGTTTATATTAACAGGAGCACTTACTTTTTTTTTGCTTATCTTAATATAGATGCATTATTAAACGGATGACATCTTTCGATCACACTTCCAAGAGCACCGCATCACCCTGGGCAAGGCCTCCACAGATAGCGGCCGCTCCATAACCGCCGCCTCGCCTGCGCAGCTCATAAAGCAGGCTCATGGTGATCCGGGCCCCGCTGGCACCTACCGGGTGGCCGATTGCGACAGCCCCGCCGTTGACATTGATTTTTTCACGCAGCTGTTCCAGCTTTGCTAGATCCACAGAAAGATCACCTTTCGAGGGAGAAGTTTCTTCACTCCATCCACCGGCAGCGAGTATTTTACTGCTCACCAGGGGCATGGCAGCAAAAGCTTCGTTTATTTCAATCAGGCTCAATTGCTCCAGGCTCACATCCCCAGACCGTTCCAAAACTTTTTCTAAAGCCGGCGCCGGAACAGCGGCAATCAGGTGGGGTTCTAAGGCTACACTGGCAATACTGCGCACTGCACCAAGCACCTCTACCCCCAGTGCTTCAGCTTTGCGCCTGGACATCAGCACAATCGCACCTGCCCCGGTATTCATCCCGGGCGCATTGCCGGGTGTTATGGTCGGGCTGCCGTAAACAGTGGGCAGCTTACTTAATTGCTCCAGGGTTACATCGGGCCTGGGCTGTTCATCCTGTTCCACGGTAACTGTTTTTTTTCCTGAAGAAACCTCCAGGGAGAATACTTCCTCGGTAAATTTACCTTCACTACAGGCCTGTGCATAATACCGCTGGCTCCGCAACGCCCAACGGTCCTGCTCTTCCCGGTTAACCCCGTACTGCAGGGCCACTTCACCGGCATCCACAGATACCGGGTTCCATTCCGCATAACCAAGAGCATACAATGGGTCAATCAACTGGGCCGGACCCAGGCGCTGTCCCCAGCGCACCTCTGGAGCAAGAAAAGGCGCCCGGCTCATGTTCTCAGAACCGACTGCTACAACTACATCAGCTTCGCCACTTTTAATCGAGCGGTAACCGAGGTGAAGAGCGGTCATTGAAGAACAGCAGGCCTTGTCAATGGTAAGCGATAGTGTTTCAGGCGGCAGGCCAGCTTTTAAAACAGCCTGCCGACCTAAAACATTAGTTTCCAGGGCATTCTCCGGCAATACACAGGTGCCAAAATATAGTTCATCGACCAGGTCAGTGCCCTGTCCCAATTTCTCTAAAGCTTTCCTGATAGCCCTGACACCAAGCTCCAGGCTGCTTATATCCTTCATCGCCCCGCCAAACCGGCCAAATGGCGTACGGACAGCAGAAACAATTACTACATCATCAAGGTTATTCATGAAGTACTCCTTTCTATCCCTTATCGTTATTCCTCGTAGTTGTAGAAACCTTTCCCTGTTTTACGGCCCAGGTGACCGGCTTCTACTCGCTTGCGTAAGGCCTGGGGAGCACGGAAGCGATCGCCAAAGGCCTCGGTCAAACCTTCCGAGGCAAACAGCAGTGTATCGAGGCCCACGTAATCGGCCAGTTCAAAAGGACCCATCGGGTAATTAAGACCCAGTCTGACAGCTTTGTCGATATCTTCGGCTGAAGCGACTCCCTCTTCTAAAACTCTCATACATTCCATCATATGAGCCGCCAGGACCCGGCTGGTTACAAACCCCTGGGCATCTTTAACCAAAACGGTTTCCTTGCCCATTTTATGGGCGGCATCTTTAACAACTTCAATAGTCTCTTCGGAAGTATCCACTCCCGCCACTATTTCCACCAGTTTCATTACCGGCGCCGGGTTAAACCAGTGCATTCCGATTACTCTATGCGGACGACTGGTAGACGAAGCAATATTGGTAATGCTCAATTCAGTGGTATTGCTGGCCAGGATAGCTTCTTTTTCACAAAATTCATCAAGCTCGCCGAATATTTCTTTTTTCAAATCCAGGTCTTCAGGCACCGCTTCAATAACCAGCTGGGCTTTTTCCACCGCATCAGATATCACTGTGGTCGTAGCAATAGTCTCAATTACTTTTTCAGCATCTTCTTCAGCTAACTTACCCGATTTTACAAATTTGTCCAGGCTTTTACGGATTCTTTTAATTCCCTTCTCCAGGAACTGTTCAGATACATCCATCATACTAACCTCATATCCCGAATACGCCGCTACCTGGGCAATTCCACTGCCCATCTGCCCTGCACCCAGCACAGCTATTTTTTTAATCTCCATAGATCACTACCTCCTTTTAAAATAATAATAGGTATACCCTTCCAGCATCCAGTCACCGCTCTCCACTGTAAAACCTTTTTGACCGGATACGATAAAAAGGGCAATTATGCTATCCAGAGCGTCGCCACCCGGATCTTGTAAAATTTTTTCCCGCAAACCCGGGTCTGGGAAGGTTAGGCCTGCCGTCTTTTCCAGGTATTGCAAAATATCCAGGCGATTTTGATACTTGTTTTCCCCTTTGCCCTTGTAACTGCTATAACGGTCTGCCGCTTTCAAAGTGGAAGCCGGACAAACTTCCACCACCCAGGGCAATCCCCAAAAAGATTTCTGCATCGGCAAAATACAGGCAGTACCCTTATTCAACAGTGGATAAAGCACATCCCTGATCCCGTAATAAGTCTGGCGATAAACCCGCAGGTTATAAGGCGAAAAAGGGGCTTTACAATCCTCATCAGCCTTTCTTTTAAGCTCAACTTTCCCGGCAATCTGAAAGCAAACTTCCCTAAAATGCCTTGGCGAAAAAAATCGATCGGGAAAACGATAAATAAACCTTTCCCAGCTATCTTCGTTCACCAGTGAACGGGGCAAGCCAAACGGAAAATCAATGCCGATTACAGCATCTTTTTGCTTTTCGATAAAAGCTTGTAGCGCTGCATGGCTGCGTTCCCGGTTGCGTCCCGAACCGGACAAGGCTTCCGCTCTTAAGCAATCTTCAACTGTAATGGTAGCGCCACCTTCTTTTTCACACTTACTCTTAGTCCCTGTGGCAATCCAAATGCTTCTGCCTGCCGTAGCGGAACCGCTGAAGTCTATGCCAATAAAACGTTCATAATGCCAAGCCGGATCGCTCATTTTAGCTATTCCCCTTAGAAGATATCCATTCACCTTAAGCCCGAGCCTGGTCTCATGCCAACCCTGACCCGCTCTAAACCGTTTATCCTAACGACGATGCAGGTTGCGGGCGCCAATAAAGGAAAGCCCGTTTTCTGCAAGTTTCTTTGCCGTTTGATTGACCGCCTTGTGTTTGAGCAAGTAATTGTTCTGCAAGGCTCCCATCTCACCGGCAGATTCGATTTCTTGTTTATCCCTAAAATAGTCAAGAATGTCGGAAGGATGCTCCAGGCCTTCCTCGTCCTCCGGATAACCACCTTCATGCTTTGCTGAAATATTGGGCACATCTTTAGCCACCTCTACCAGTTCATCAAGGCGATTGTACGGTTGGCGGACAATGCTCTTGCAGGTTTCTGTAATATGATGCTCAATGCGCACCTTATCTTCCAACCCAAGCTGCCTGCGTATTTCAGAGCTCAAGCGGATAGTTTTATTGTCCACGGAGTTGCTGAGATTAAAGCCAATCAACGCGGTGGAATTATCATCGCGGGCAAAATATTTGGCCATCAAAAGGGTCCACAAAATTGCATAGGGATTGTCATTCCCCATAAACACTGATATCTTGAACTTGATATCCACCCCGAGCCGGTAAAGCATGTAGCCTAAAAACACCGTTCCGGGGTTGATGTTTAAAACTTCGTCGATACCGTACTGGGTGTAGTAATATAACAGTTCGTCCACCCACATCAAGGCATAATCATTTGGCTGGCCGATGCCGGTAAAATAACCGGTGATTGTTTCCGGACCGCCCAGGTGTACGTTAGCCCCGTCGGTACCCTTGGTATCGAGACTTTCCACGTAGCTGGCCCCGACAATTTGCATCGCCGCCGCCACCGCCAGTATATCGCCCTGGTCGCTTTCCTGCTCCCGCATTTTGCGAACCCGGATATAGCGGCCGGGCATAATTTCCCGGTTTTCGATGGCCTGCCTGGCTTCAGCGATCAACCAGGGAAAATACTGCAGAGCACTTATTTCCAGGGTGACTGCGTTACTTTCATTAAAAGACTTTCCCGTAAAATCATACCCGTCACCGAGAACCTCACGGTAAAACCAGGAAACAGGAACAAAAGCCCCCTTATCCCTTTGCTCAATCAGCCATTCAAGGTCTTTAAGATAGGGGGAATCCATATTCTTTAAGCGCTGCATCAGGTTGGGGAGCTGCTTTGCCTCTTTCGCCCGGGCATTAATTTGCTCAGGAGTACCATACTTGTTGATAATCTTAATTAGGTTATTGATCAGGGGGTTATTGGGATCACTTAAAAAATCATTTAACTCTTCAAGTCGGGCAGCATCAACTTTCAGCAGTTCTCTCATCACCACAGACCTCCTTGGTAAATACTCTTTAAGTTAATCACCAGTGCCGGTAACCCGGTTACCTGAAATACCACTTCTTGCGGTTGACGGCCATCTTCAGGCGGTGTTCAGCCAGGTTTTTGGCCGCCTGTACCACACTAATATTTTCCCGATCTGCCATTTCAAAAACTTTGCGGATGTTACTGCTGATATTAGTGTGCACTTCTTTATAGGCCCGTTCTTTGATGTAACCGATAAATTGATGGGAATTGGCAATCACCCCGCCGGCATTTAAAATATAGTCCACGACATAAGCAATCCCTCTTTCGCCAAGCATATTGCAGTGTTTTTCATCCTGATCAAGTTGATTATTGGCCCCTCCGGCAACCAGCCTGCATTTGAGCCTGGGAATAGTTTGGTCGTTGAGCACCCCGCCAAGGGCACAGGGAGAAAAAATATCCACCTCGAGATCATAAATTTGATCGGGTGGAACAATTTCAAGCGGCAGCTCTTCAAGCGCCCGGTTGATACAATCTTCACTTATATCCGCTGCATAAATCTTTGCCCCTTCTTCATGCAGGTGCCTGGCCAGGGCAAATCCTACGTTACCAAGCCCCTGGAGCGCGACAGTCTTGCCTTTAAGCGATGACTCACCGAAAACATTTTTAGCTGCGGCCTTCATCCCGTGGAAAACCCCGTAAGCGGTTACCATCGAAGTATTTCCCACGCCGCCGTAAGATTCTGGCAGGGCTACGCAGCACTCCGTTTCTTTTGAAATAATCACCATGTCATCTTCAACAGTACCTATATCTATGCCGGTAATATAGCGTCCGTTTAAGGTAGCAATCAGTTTCCCAAAAGCTCTTAAGACATCTTCATTTTTATCCTTCCTGGGATCGCCGATTATGACAGCTTTCCCGCCTCCAAAATCGATACCTGCTGCTGCGTTCTTATAGGTCATCGCCCTGGATAGTTTCAGCACATCTTTCAGAGCATCATCGTCATTTTTATACTTCATCATACGGGTCCCGCCAAATCCGGGTCCCAGCGCCGTATTATGCAAGGCTATAATCGCCTTCAACCCGGAATACTGATCATACCCGTAAACCACCTGCTCATATTCACCCTGCTCCAGAGTCCTAAACATTTTAAACCTCCCCATCTTGAGAATGGCTGCCAGTCGGACCTCCAGACCTTTCACATTTCCGGTGATTGCAAGCACACTCACTTAAGCAAACGCACAATTATTCCTGAGCCGCTCACCTCCAGCTTTTTTTGCTTTTCTACTCTGGCTTAGTATTTTTTCCACAAAGGCAGATCTGTTTCAGGATCATGCTCGCGGTGCAATTCAGGACCTGTGATCTCTTCAATCACAAATTCCCCGGCAAAAACTACGGTCCCTTTTTGCAGATGCCCTCCTTTAAGCTTTCCTTCACTGTCACCCAGGGTTATATGCAAATGAGCAACCGGTTTACCCTCACGCAGGCTTAAATTGCCCAGGCAACCCACGATTTCCAAGTGCTCATCAAAATAGCGATCTTCATAAGCTCTCTTATCTTGATTATAATAGCTGATTACTGCTTTTTCCACCGCACCAATCACTTCCACTCTGGCACAGCTAATCTTTTCTTTGGCTGCAAATTCCTGGATATCTTCCAGCAGGTCGCCTCGGAAAGGGATTCTACCAATCCAGGTTCTGCCTTTTTCTCCTTGCTTAAACCACATTGTCATTCCTCCAAACCTTTAAATTTAATAATATGGTCCTGAATACATATAGAACATTCCGCCAAGCACACCCAAAAAAACCCCCAGTAGCGTCAAAACCAGGCTGACAATAATTAAAATCCCCATTATTTTAAAATAAGTATTAAGATTATCAGCAAACAAGTTGAAGTTGCCCGAGCCGGACTCCAAAGATTGTTCGGCAATCATGGCATCGGCATATTTTTTGGCATGCCTGAGCTTGACCCCCAACACAATAGTAACTATCCCGGGTATCGCTCCCACTACAAAAGCAAACAGTCCGGCAATAGCAGTAAAAACGCCCCCGATAATAGTAACAATCCCCACAAAACCCATCCAGGCACTAAGCTGCTGCACTTTATTCCAATCCATTACCTGCCTCCTCATTATCAGTTTATCCTGTATATACTCCAGCTTTAGCTACCTCTAGCTTAAAGAGATTAAAGTTTTACACTGTTACTACATGCCCGCTTAGTAATTCTGCAGTATGCGGATCACAGGTAGCCACAATCATTTGCTTTATTTCAGCAAACTGCCTGATCGCTTCAGCTGCAGTCTGTTTTCTTTCCGGATCCAGGTTGACCAGGGGATCGTCCATTACTAAGAACCCTTCCAGGTCTTGCAGCAGGTATTCCGCCATGGCCAACCTTAAAGCCAGGGCTGTACCGCTGGTGGTCCCTGCGGAAAGCAGGTTCACAGGCAAGGTTTTTCCTTCAGCAGTAGCGATCTTTCCAGGTAAAGCCCCGTTGAGTTCTGCCAGGCTGTAGCGATCCCCGGTGCACAGGCTCAAATAATGGGCAAATGATTTTTTCAGGGGCACAAAAGTATCGGCATCAAGCTCTTTTTTAAGATCACAAAATTCCTTATAGATCAAATTAAGAGCCTCTGCCCGCCGCCTTAACCGGGCAAACTCTTTTTTAGCTTCTTCAAGGGCCGTTTCAATTTCTTCTGTAGATTCTTCGGGCAGCCTTCCCTTAGCTGTAAAAAGTTCCGTTTTTAATGCATCAATTTGCTCTCTTAAGTTAGCACTGCTACTGCGCAGTTCTTTTAGCCGGTTAAAAAACTGCTCAATATTATTATATTCAAGGGGTAAAGGGGCCAGTTTATTTAATTTGTCTTCGTTTTCCTGAATCTGCTGCCTAAAAGCAAGAAGCCTATTCATGGCCTCATCCGTACTGCCGTATTCTTCACTCCACTCCCGCAGCTTTGCTTTTTCCTGCTCGATCCTGTATTTTAAAGTTTCCTGTGATATCCTGGTCTCTTCAAGCTCAGCTCTAATCTGTTCAGGATCCCGGACGTTTTTATCAGAATCCAGGGCAGCTACTTTTTCCGTAAGCTGTTCAAAAGATAGCTCGCCCAGCATCTCTTTCAACTTGAGCCGGTTTTTTTCGATGGCATTTTTTACTTCCTTACGCCTATTAAGCAGTCCCCGGGCTTCATCTAAATCCTGCAGGGCCAATTGATCAAGCTTCTCCTTAAATTCTTTTCTCGCCTGCTCGGCCTGGCTGATCAGTTTATCAATATCTTTTTCCCCGGACTGAACATTGATGGTCCATGCTTCACTCTCGATAATTAACCGGCCGGCTCCTTCCAGCATCGTTTCTTCATCGACATAAACCCTGCGGGTTTGCTCCATCCCCGAAGTAACCGTGAGTTCGAAGGGGGTCTTCGTTCGAATTGATGCTTTTAGTTTCATCGCTTCGGCCACCGCTTTTAGCTTTTCATGTTCCTGCTGCTTTTCCTCGAGGTAGCGTAAATCCTCTTCATTTAAAAGCGGCATTTTCTCGAGTTCCTGTTCATTCTTCTTTACTTCTTCATCCAAAGGTTTAGCCCGGCTGAGTAAGTCCCTTTTCTCCCGGTCCTTTAAAACTTTTTCTGCTTCCTGCAATTCTTCTTTTAACTGGTTTTGCTTTTTTGCACTGGCGTCGCAATCTTTTTCCAGGCGATCAACCCGTTCTTCGACCCGGGGCCACTCATCCATTATCTTTTTCAGCTCAGTTTCTTTTTGCTTCACAGATGCAAGTTCCGGCTCCAACTTGCTTCGTTGACGCATATCATCCTCGAGCTTTTCCAGTTCCCTCAATGATGCATTAACCTGGCTTTCTTCACTTCCGGCTTCAGAGAGTTGCTGACCCAAACTTTTCACCTGTTCCTCAAGCGCACGCGTATCCTCTAATTTTCGGCGCAATTTTTCCTTTTCATAGTAAGCTTTTAAGACATCACCCACATTCTTCTTGTGAGGATTGTTGATCTCACGGCCACCACGGGGTCCGTCCAAATCTAAATCCCAGTTGCTCAAAAGCCGCTTATGCTCTTTTTCAATTGAATTTTCCAGCTTTTCCAGGGAAACCCCACCCGCTTCAAAAAGGGCGGAACGCAGTAAATCTGCAAGCGAACCGGTTGCTTCAGGTTTTTCCCTCAGATTCTCAAAAGTACGATTCATTTCTTCCTGGCGGGCAAAAAGCACCGCCTGGTAAGTTCCCCGGCCGTGCTGCAAACTTTTTTGCAGGCGCTCTCTTATGTTCTCCGGGTCATTAATTTCAGCACCCCCGGGGATGATTAAGCGCTCACTTCTGTCATCGCCCCAGGCACAATAATAAGTTGCTGTCCCTTGACTTTCTTCCTCTTGATACTCCAGTTCAACCCGGGCCGTATCGCCACCGGGGTAAGGCAGGCAATTCTTAACCAGGTTATTCCATTCTACGCTTGATTTTCGTACATTTGGAGGGATAAAAAGCACGGCGAATAAGGCATTGATCAAAGTGCTTTTCCCCGCTTCATTGGGCCCTAAAAGTACATTTAATCCCTGTTTGAAAGAGTATTCGGCCCCGTTCATTGCCCCGAAGGGAGCCAGGCGCAATTTTTTTATGATCATTGTTTCACCTCTTCAACCAGGCGATATGCTATCTGCAGGGCTTCGCGGTCTTCTTTTTCCGCCAACCTGACAAGCAGCAGGTGGGGAAAAGAACCTTCGGGATAACTGGCAGAAATTACTTCGGGGGTAATTTCCACCGTCAACTCGCTTTCATCAATTTCGACATACATATATGTTTCCCGGAGCCGGTCATAAAAAGCACGGCGCGATTTATAGTCCTCCTCGGGCAGGGTCCCGCTCAACTTCAATTTAACCAGTGTATCTAAGGGGACGGAGTGTGCAGCGAGTTCCCGGGGCACTGCCTCTAAATCTGAAAAGCTTGCCACATTCTTTTGCATTTCAACAAAGCAAAAGCGGCCAGTTTCAATTGATCGGTCAGTGGCATTCCCTTCCTCGTCAATCTCGGTAATCCAGGCATAGCCGCTGTGCCTGCAATCAAAGCCATCCGGTTCAGGGGTGCCGCTGTACATGTAAACTTCCCTTTCAGTTTCCTCNCGGTCGGGATAGCGTACATGGGTATGTCCCAGACACCAGAGGTGCAGCCCCGGTGAAATTAGCTCCTTTTCTTCCATGGGGTAATACTGCTGTTCAAAATCAGGCGAGATACCTTTTACAGCGCCGTGGGCCACCCCGATATGCCAGCGGGCTTCCGGTTTCTCCCCCATGTTTTTGATCCACTCCAGGCTGTTTGAAGGTGAATGTTTAGCAGTGCAGGGTGCAGGATATAGCACGGCATCGATCCCGAAATCACTAAGTGGATAAGGTTCACTTTGCACCATTAACAAAAACTCTTCCGGGGCTCTTTCGATTAAGTCCGGCCAAAGCGATCCGTATGGCTCATAATAATCGTGGTTCCCGGGAAGTATAGCCACACATCCCTGGAAACGGTGCAAAATACTGATCACCCGGTCTATTGTTTCGGAAGCCACATTGGCCCGGTGAAACAAATCCCCTGCAATAACCATAAGGTGGCACTTTTCCTGATTAGCCCGCTCCACTAACCTTGCCAGGGTTTCATACCTCGCTTCAGTCAACTGTTCTCGCACTTCCTCCGGGTACGCCCTGTTTTTGAAAGTCATGCCCAGGTGCAAATCAGCGGTATGCAAAAGTTTCAGCGGCAAACATATACCTCCCCTGCCTGCTAATCAAACGTATCTATATTCATATAATTCGCTAAGTTAACGGCAAACCCTTTCATTTTAAAGGCTTTCTACTTTTTCTTTTTTCTCTTGTTATTTCCGCCCGGAGGAGGTAAATCCAGCACTTTTTGCTTCTCTGTATACCCAGGTATTTGTTCATGGTACTTGGCCAACAACTTTTTCAGGGCCGCCTTTTGACGCTGGGTCAATGACTTTTTCGCCTGATACTGCTCTTGCAGGGAACGAGCAAAAGAGGCATCATCCCAGGTCTTTTTCCCCTTGGTCACAGGCTCCTTAAACTCGGTTATTTCCGCTAACAACTCTACCAGCGGCCCACTTTCATGGTCCTCTTCACTCACCGTAACAACCCCTGCTTCCCGGGCTCGTTCCTCGAAATTCTCAATCTGTGCGGCATACTTGTTAATGAGGCGATCGAGGTGCTTCTCCTGGTTGCCGCTCAAACGTCTGCCACTTTCAACATGTTGACGCAGGCTGGCCACAAACATCGCATCATCATAAGTTTTCTTGCCCACCCTGCGGGCCGGGGCAAACTCTATATTTTCCAGCATGGCCAGCTTGAGCCATGTCTTTTCACTGGGGGGACGGTTATTTTCTGCTTCACTGGCAATAAGCTCCGTTAACCCCAGTTCCTGTGCTTTTTGGTCGGTTAAAGCATTAATCTGATCACTGTACCGGGCTACCAGCCTGCGTAAATGCGCAAGTTGACGCTCGGTAACTTCTCCTTTTTGTTCAAAAGCATCCCTGATTTCCATGATAAAGGCCCGGTCGTCGTAAGTTTTTCTTCCCTGCTTGACCGGCGGCCGGAAATCCTTTATTTCTGCTGCTAGATCAAGTAAGTTCCTCAATTCTTTTTTATCAACTTTTTGTACTTTGGCCTCGGAGAGCCATTTTTCCAGGCTGTCATAAAACTGTTGCATCATTTCTGTCCAGTGCACTTTTCCCTCTTCAATTTCGTCTAGTTCTTCCTCCATGCGCGCAGTAAACTTCACCTCGAAAAGTTGCGGCAACCGGCCGATTAAAAAATCATTAACTTCCATCCCTGATTCGGTAGGCATCAAACTTCTTTTTTCGCGCTTGATATAATCACGGTTATACAACGTGGATAGAATTGTAGCGTAAGTCGAAGGCCTGCCAACACCGTTTTTTTCAAGTTCCTTAATTAAGCCTGCTTCACTGTAGCGCCTGGGGGGTTGGGTTTCTTTTTCCTCACGCAGCCACTCCAAGACCTCTAAGGGTTCCCCTTCTTCTAAGGGAGGCAGGTAAGACTCTTTTTCTTCCTCTTCGCCCTCGTCTAATCCACGCCCCCAGGCAGCCATATAACCGTCAAAAACTACCCGGGAAGCATTGGCCCGGAAAATATAATTATGGTTAGCACTATCGGTATTAATATCAACAGTGGTTTGTTCGATGCGCGCTGGCGCCATCTGGCAGGCAATCATCCTTTTCCAGATCAAGGTATAAAGCTTTAATGCCTCTTGATCAACTTTTCCCTTTAGTGCTTCCGGGGTGCGCGAAGGATCAGTAGGACGAATTGCTTCATGAGCCTCCTGGGCACTTTTGCTGCTGCGATAATAAACCGGCTTTCCAGGCAGATACTTCTTTCCATAAGCCCTACCGATCCAATCCCGGGCTTTCTTCACCGCTTCTTCGGCCAGGGTAGTTGAATCGGTACGCATGTAGGTAATCAGTCCGGTCGGACCTGCCCCACCCCCCAAATCTACTCCCTCATAAAGCTTCTGGGCTAAATTCATAGTTTGCCTGGGCGAAAAACCGTATGTGTTTGACGCAGCCTGCTGGAGAGTGGAAGTTATAAACGGGGGGTAGGGGCGTTTTTTCACTTCCTTGGTATTGATCGTATCCACAGCCAGGGAACACTTTTTCAAGTCATGGAGCAATTCTTCGGCCAGTTCCCGCTCAAAAATTTCTCCCTTTTTGCCATCCACCTTGTGCAAGGTTATTTCGAAAGGATCTTTAGGTTCTTTTTCTTTCATCACCCGGGCATTAAAAACCCAGTAAGGGGCGGGAACAAATTTTTGTATTTTTCTTTCTCGCTCACAAAGTAACCGCAAAGCTACAGTCTGGACCCGCCCGGCGCTGTAACCGCCGCGAATGCGGCGCCAAAGCAGAGGGCTTACCTGGTAGCCCACCAGGCGGTCGAGGACCCGCCTGGCCTGCTGGGCATTTACTTTGTCCATATCAATGCTGCCAGGTTCGGAAAAAGCCTTTTTAATAGCCTGCCTGGTGATCTGGTTATAAGTAACCCGGGAGAAACTTTCCTCACTGCCTACTTCGTCTTTTAACAGTTCACGCAAGTGCCAGGCTATTGCTTCACCTTCACGGTCCGGGTCCATTGCCAGGATCACATTATTACTCTGCTTTGCTGTTTCTTTCAATTCCCGGATTACTTTTGACTTGTCGCGTGAATTAACGTAATGTGGTTTGAAATTGTTCTCCAGATCAACCCCGAGCTTGCTTTTTACCAGGTCTCGAACATGTCCCATCGAAGCTTTAACCACATAATCCTTGCCGAGATATTTGTTAATTGTTTTCGCCTTGGCAGGCGATTCCACAATTACAAGTTGCTTATTCATATTCTCTCCTTCAGCACCAAAAGATTAACAGGGTATTCCCTTAGATCATAATTACATGCTCCTGCCCAAAATACCTTCCCAAACCTTCCTTTAAAAATCAACAATAGTAAATTAGCTCACACTGCGGTATAAAACCATCTCTTTCAAATCAATAATGCTTTGCCGATCAAAAAGCCAGGTCAGGAGCAGATAAGTCAATACTCCTACAATTATAGACCCGGTCAAGAGCAATGCTTCGCCAATCCACGGGCCGGCTGCATGCTGAAAACCGGTTACCGCTAAAACCATCAACAGAGAAAGGCCAAACGGGCTTTTGAAATTTGTAGCATACTCATACAACCGGTAAGTAATTTGGCGGTGCGCGGCTAACTGCATGGCCGTGGCCTTAAGCAGCTGGTAAAAAACATACAGGGCTATCACTACATTAATTCCCCAGGGAGCAAAAAGCAGCAGGGCAGTAATGTACACCAGGTCTGTAGCCAGATCCACCCCAAAAACTGTATCGGGCTTATTAACCGAGTAAAGCAGGTTGCTGGCCAGGATCCCGGTCAATATCTTGAAGATAAATACAATCGA
>SL_8KL_010_SEDDRAFT_10001391_pt1 | contig 21005 bp, 20 predicted proteins | sample SodLakKL_010_SED_4_FD_11160 | JGI IMG/M metagenome (IMG submission 11160)
CCTCTACAATATCTAAAGATTCGCATCGATTAAATACATGCTTTATTTATTCTTATATCCTGATATCACTTACAGTATTTATGTTTTCTGTTCAGCGTTCTTAGGATCAGTGCCATCGATTTTTTGCAGTAGGAGGACCAAACGAATCGGATCTGCCTCTTGTATTGAATACATCTTTAGACATCACAAGGAGTAAAAACGCCACTGTAGATAATATACTGCCCAGATAATAAGGCCCGATGGTAAATATCCCTAATAAGGAGCCCGCAAGAGCTACACCCCAATAAACCCGTTTTATGGCACATACGGCCCCGATCAACAGGCTGGTTCCAAAGATCAGCATGAAAACTCCGCAGACTCCGATAGGTGAATGCTCATCTGGCATCCATTCATCTGCCCCTCCCACTATGTCTTCTCCCAGGTAAAAAATACTACCACCGGCGATCAAAGCTATCACAAAAACGATGATCATCATGATCCCGGCGACTAGAGGTTTCTCAATGTTCTTGAGCGGAGCTCTTTTCTGAGAGTTCATCCTTTCATCATCGGATAATTTCATCCTTATATATATCTTAAGAACCTAGGAGACGGGACTGATCTGAACGGACTTTGTCGGAAATCAAAGATTCTAACTGCCCGTTAAACAAGTTTAGAGGAAAGATAACAACATCTTTCCTCAACTCACTCGTTCAAAGAACTCGTGATTTAACGGACTCGCCGGAAATCAAAGATTCTAACTGCCCGTTAATTATCAGAGATAATATAACGGACTCGCCGGGAGTTCCGCTCGATCTAGGTCTGCCAGATCAATTTTCGAACCCGGGTTTGGGGCTCCGGAAGCCCCGGTGATATCCATTGCAGCCCGATCTGAGGTCAAACCGGGTAGCTACACCACGAGCCCTAAATAGCTTTATTTCTTATCTTTGAATTCAGTATATCCGCATTTGCCGCATGAGGTCCGGTTGTCGTGTTCCGCCAGGAAGACGCCCTCGCCGCACTTGGGGCAGTTCCTTCTCTTCCTTTTGACTTCGCCGTCCTCGACATCATATATATCAGATCTATCCATCAATATCACCAACTTCAATTCCTTTTTTGGAAATAGTCACGTTCAAACTCTTTCACATACTCCTCGTCATCGTAGACCCTAACGTGGACCATCGATTTTTCTCTGCCGTATTCCGAATCTACCTTGTCTATCACTATCTCGTTCTTCGAGGCGTTCACTAAACTCGCTATTTTATCGGCTAAATCTTTTCGCGAAGGGGTTCCCTCGCCTTCGTGGTCCGCGCTGAGTACGAGTTCACGTCTATGCATCAGCTTATTTTCCTTTTCCTGTTCTATCTCGACTTCGACCATGCTATCTACCTTCGTTCACTTTTATCATGTTATTTATTACTTCCCAAGCTTTTTCTTTAAATTCTTCCGAAACTTCGTTGATCACCATGCCTTCCGAAGGAACACCATAGATGACAAGTCCTCCGGATGGACAAAGGATTATCGCAACAAGGGAAAGAAGGTCTTCTTCGCCTTCCACCTCTATAAGCACTGTTTTTTCCTTCTTCAGTGCCTTCTCCATGACTATCCAAGCCGGCCGCGATATCATCTCTGGTGGATTCTTGATATCGAATTCGATATCGAAAGCGTCTTTTTTTGACGTGCCGCTTTTATATCCACCTCTTCGGGTCTTGTGATCGATAGTGCTGACGTTAGGTACTACACCCTGTTTGAGCAAGATATCCGTGACCACGTCTCCCACCGCCACTATGGGATCTTTGTCACAGTATCTTTCCGGAAGATCGCCTTCTATTATCTCTCCATAGGTTTCCTTCAATCGATCCCTCTGCTCTTTTTTTAACCTTAGATCGGTATCGGGTATCTCTTTCTTCTGCCCTGACATCTATCCTCTGACCTTCAATGCAAATTTTCCGTTGGCCTTTATGCCCATCTTCTTCGCTAATTTGGAGTGCTCATGATCGACTATCACCAGATAGCCCTGCCATTCACGTGAAACTTCACCGCCGCATAAAGGACACTCGTTCTCTTCTGTCAGGTGGTTACATTCTTTACAGGCTTTCAGCTGCGCCATGGTCATCCTTCCTCCTCTTCTTCTTCTCTTCCTATCCAATCGAGCTTGGTAAGTCCCTTCTGTCTCATCGTCAGACCTATCTTGCTCTCTCTAGGATTCCTCTCGTTGATACTCACGGTGACTATCCTAGCTCTGATACCGTCGTCTATCTCCAAAGAATCTCCTGTATCCTTTCCTACCAATCTTTGATTGCCCTGATCGACTTCCACCTTATCGTTCATGATCTGGCTTATGTGAAGCAGGCCGTCAAGAGGGCCGAATCTTACGAAGGCACCGAACTTCAACACTTCACACAGGAATCCGAGTATGAGTTCCTGTTCTATAAGTTGGAATTCAAGAGCGTCGTACTCGACCGTTTGATGGACACCACCGTCACCGTGGACCACTCTTCCATCACCTTTTCTTTTTACGTTGGTGGCGAGTATCACCAACTTGTTATCGTCCACGATCTCTCCTTCAAGTTCCTCTTTGGCTATCTCTTCGGCAGCTAAGTCTATATCCTCCTCTAATCTTTCGGGAGGGATCCGAACTGTATCGGTTTTCTTTTCCATTATATACATAAGTCGTTCACCTTATAGTAATCTCATATTATAGCATAAGTGGCTATGGCGCTGGCAAAGACCAAGGAAACTATGGACATCAACTTGATCAGTATGTTCAATGAAGGCCCTGAGGTATCTTTGAATGGATCACCTACCGTGTCGCCTATCACGCCCGCCTTGTGTGCATCGGAACCTTTACCGCCGTGGTGACCCGCCTCTATGTACTTCTTGGCGTTATCCCAGGCTCCACCCGCGTTCGCCATCATTATGGCCAAGACGAAGCCCGTTCCGACGGCCGCAAGTAAAAATCCAACAAGGGCCGCAGGACCAAGCAGGAATCCGACCGATAGGGGGATCACTATGGCCATCAGTCCAGGCACGATCATCTCTTTAAGGGCGGTGGACGTACTTAGGTTTATGGGTCTTTGATAATCTGGGTCGGTTTCTCCTTCCATGAGACCAGTCACTTCTTCGAACTGCCTTCTTGCCTCTTTTACGATCTCGAAGGCAGATCTTCCTACAGCTTTCATCGTTATGGCACAGAATATGAAAGGCACCATTGCACCTAAAAATATTGCAGCAACAGTTGGAGGCTCCATGATGCTGAAAGCCTCTGGATCCAATCCGATCTCTGAAGCGTAAGCCGCCGTTAAAGTCAAAGCGGTCAAAGCCGCGGAACCTATAGCGAAACCTTTTCCGGTGGCAGCGTTAGTATTACCTAAAGCGTCCAGAGCATCGGTCCTTTCACGTACTTCAGGATCCAAGCCGCTCATCTCGGCTAGACCGCCGGCGTTGTCAGCCACGGGTCCGTAAGCATCTGAAGATAAAGTTATCCCCAGGGTGGAAAGCATCCCTATGGCGGCGATAGCTATGCCATAAAGACCTCCAAGATAGAATGAAACCAGGATCGCTCCTGAAACTATCACCACTGGAAATAGTGTACTCTGCATCCCTGTTGCGATACCTTCTATTATCAATGTTGCAGGACCGGTTTCGCTGGTCTCCGCTATCTTCCTCGTAGGCTTGTATCTCTCCGAAGTGTAGTATTCTGTGAAGTATCCTATCACCACCCCTGCAACGAGGCCGGCCACTACGGTTCCAAATATCCTGTAAGCTAGATTGCCGAAATGCTCGGGTGGAAGTATAAGATATAATGCTATGAATGAGAAGATGGTTATCAACACTGCGGCTCCCCACGTACCTTTTCTGAGTGCTTTAAGCAGGGTTTCTTGACTCGCATCGCCTTCCGCCTTGATAAGGAATATGCCTACTATCGAGGCGATTATGCCCGCTCCCGCTATCAGGAAGGGTATCGCGAAGATGTGCATCCCCAATCCGTGATCGATCACTGCATCTTGTATGGGGCTGTGTGCGAGAAGAGCATTTTCCTGAAAAGCCATCCAACCTAATGTTAAAGCAGCTATGATAGTATTTGTGTATGACTCAAAAAGATCGGCTCCCATGCCTGCTACGTCTCCCACGTTGTCTCCCACGTTGTCGGCTATAACCCCTGGATTTCGCGGATCGTCTTCAGGTATCTCCGCTTCGACTTTGCCTGCGAGGTCAGCCCCGACGTCAGCCGCTTTAGTGTATATGCCTCCTCCGACCCTAGCGAAAAGCGCTATTGAACTCGCTCCGAAGCCGAAACCCGCGATATACATGATCGCTTCTTGGAGGTTGTAAATATATCTGATCAGCAGCAGGCTTACACTCAGACCGATTATGCCGAAGCTCACTACGGAAAGCCCCATGACGGAACCGCCGCGGAAAGCGATCTTGAGAGCGTCGTTCAAGCTATTTCTTGCGCCCTGTGTGGTAGGTGCGCTAGAATTGGTAGCTGTTATCATACCGAGGTAACCGGCAGCAGCGGATAAAATTGCGCCGACCAAGAAGGGGAACCATGTCAGAGGAGTGACCCCCTCTATAAAATCCTTTAATATGAGGGCTAAGGCCACTATAACGACAAAGATAGCTATATACTTGTATTCAGTATTCAAGTATGTTTTAGCGCCCTTCTTTACCTCGTCGGAAAACTTTTTCATCGTTTCGTTTCCCGGGTCTTGCTTCGATATGAAATGCCAAAAGTAACCTGCCAGTATCAATCCCAATATGGCGGTCCCTATGGCTCCTAACATCGCTAGAACTTCATGTGATAATCCGAACATGGATAAACACCTATTTTGGGATTGGTAAACCGTTTATATACTTTTTCATCATCTTCTTTTTTCAACCCTATATATTACTAAAATCGTAAAACTTATATCATATATTTCTTTTGCCAATCCCAGAGGTATATCATAATGAAAACCACCATCGGACAGTTATTGAAAGATAGGGCTGAAGAGTATCCTGATAAAGAGGCCGTGATATTTGAAGACAGGCGGATCACTTACGAAGAGCTGAACGAAAAAGCTGAAAGGCTCGCACACTTCTTGATGAAAAGAGGCGTGGGCAGAGACGACAAGGTATCCATTTGGTTACCGAACGTACCGGAATGGATAATAGCGTGGTTCGCCATACCGAAGATAGGCGCCGTTGTGGTACCTACTGATCCTTGGTACAAAGGCGGAGAGATAGAATACATGTTCAACGATTCCGATACCAAAGCAGTGATCACAACTGAAAAGTACGGAAAATATAATTTTTTAGACATATTGGAGGATAAAAAATCTGGATTGGATGAATTGGAAACACTCGTAATGATAGACGGCGATAGCGAAAAATTCGACTCGTTCACATTTGATGATGTCTACGAGGAGGGAAAAGATTGGGAAGATGATGAAGATTATCTGCAAAGGAAGGAAGGCACCGACCCCGACGACGTCACTTTCATACTCTATACCTCGGGAACTACGGGAAAACCCAAGGGAGTCATGCTTTCCCACTATCAGATAGTAAAGAACGCTCATGACCAGGGCGAGATACTACAGGCAAAAGAAGATGATAAACTAGTCATACCGGTACCTTTCAGCCATTGTTTCGGAAATGTGATGAGTATCACCCTTATGACGGTATTCGGAGGCACGATGATCCCACTGGTAGAGTTCGAACCCCACAAGGCTTTAGACCTGGTTGAGAGTGAAAAGGCTACGATGATACACGGAGTACCCACCATGTTCATAAGAGAACTCGAAGTCGCAAAAGAGGAGGATTATGATACGAGCAGCCTTCGAACGGGTATAATGGCCGGTTCCAGCTGTCCAGTCGAGACCATGAAGTCGGTCATCAACGATCTGGGCTGTAATGTATCAATCACATACGGTCTTACTGAGGCGTCCCCGGGCGTTACGATGACCAGGTTCGATGATTCCGTCGAGGATCGGGTTGAGACAGTCGGAAGGGTGATGCCAGACCAAGAGATAAAGATCGTGGACGACGAAGGCAACGAGGTACCTCCGGGCGAAACGGGAGAACTGGTCGTTAAAGGTTACAACGTCATGAAAGGTTATTACAACAAGCCCGAGGCCACTGAAGAGACCATAGAAGACGGGTGGCTCCACTCAGGTGATCTAGCGGAGATGGACGAGAGAGGTTACGTAAGGATAGTCGGCAGGAAGAAGGACATGGTGATCGTCGGCGGGCTTAACGTTTATCCCAGGGAGATAGAAGAATACCTCATAGAACATGAAGAGATCCAGGAAGTCGCAGTGGTAGGAGTACCGGACGAAGAACTCGGCGAAGTCGTTGCCGCTGCAGTGGTACCTACTGAGAGATCTGATATGACCTCCCAGGACGTAGTAGACTTTTTGTACGGCGAGGTAGCCAGCGCTAAGGTCCCACGATATGTTTCAGTAACCGACGATCTGCCCGTATCGGGAAGAGGTAAGGTCCAAAAGTTCCGTTTGAGAGATCAATTGGAAGAGAAGATAGAAAACGGAGAACTGCAGAAAGTGGTACCGACCGAGGTCAAGAAGAAGTAAGTATATAAGTAGAGCTGTGACTCGAAAACCAACCCCATCATATTCTATCATTTTTTCTTTTTTTAAGTTATGATAAAGATCGTTCATAACCCCCTTTTCCATGCGAAACAATTAATACGGTAATCTAAAATGTTATCATCGATGAAATGTCCACGCTGTAAGTTGGAGATGCGGAACGGGAGGTGTCCTACCTGTGGATATACCGTTCCCCAGTCGTCGAATTCTTCCGACGGATCCTCATCGATGATCGACCTTGTGGTACACGGCTTGACCGTGGTGGCGGTCTCTACGTTTTTGGTACTGCTCCTACTGAACACTGCACTGACCATCTGGTCGATAGAACTTGTGCTTCCCGAGACCTTGGTCCATTCGGATTATATATTCGTGGTTTTACTGGTTCCTATAGGCATAATAGAGGTCAGCGGATATTCTCTTACCGCTTTCTATCTTTTCCTTATAGTGACCCTGCTCCTTTCTTTGGTGGCGCTATTTTACACAGGTATAAAGGACCTGTTCTCTTACTTCAAAGAGGTCCTGGGCGGTAAATTCGATAAGGTGAAGGAGAACGACAGGTTGGGCTCACCTTTCTTGCGGCTCGTCTCCATATTCACTGCTCTTCTCTTCATCACCTATATTTACCTGATCGCTCTACAGATGGTAGGTATAACCCCGGCGTCTCCGGGTCTAGAGGAGTTACCTCTCTGGCAGCGGATCTATTCTTTGACCAGAGCCGTGGTCTGGGAGGAGATAGTGGTCAGAGTGGCCTTCATAGGCGTCCCCATGGCTTTGTACGCGCTGGTGAAGGGAAAAAAAGGGTTGAGAAGATACTTACTCGGAGGTTTTGGTTTCGATAACAGGCTTCCCGTGATCTTTGTCCTCATCTCCTCTTTGATGTTCGCGATGGCGCATCTGCCGGGATGGGACATCTACAAGATGCTGCCGACCTTCGTAGCCGGATTGGCTTTCGGCTATCTATTCGTCAAGGACGGTCTTCACTCTGCGATCATGCTCCATTTCTTTTGGAATTTTATGAGTGTACCGGACATGCTGATGGATATAGGGAACTACGACCTATATATTATGTTTTTGATACTGTTCTGGATGGTCGTGGGGATCTATTACACGTATTATTATGTTAAAAAAGTCAGCACATGGATGAACGAAGGCCCTAAACTGGAAGAAAAGGGCTCACCAGAGGTTTACGATGATGAAAGAGCGGTGAGACGTACCGCTGGAGTCACCATTGGTTACGTGTGCCCCAATTGTGCGTTCACTAAAGCCCTATACACTAACGAAGGCAGTTTGAAATGCAAGCGGTGCGGCCACGAGAGCGACCCGAAGTCGGATTACGCCCAGGGGCATACGGCTACGGTCTCTCCGGACAGGAATTGGCCTCCGTCTTGAGATAATGTTCAAAAGTTTTATATCACCTCGCTTTCTCCTCCGGCCCGGTAAGATGTCGGAACGTATCGAGATAAAGATAGATAGGGAGATGTGCAAGGGCTGTGGGATATGTATCAAGTACTGTCCTAAAGAAGTTTTAGCGCGATCCGAGGACCTGAACCAGTACGATAACCATTACCCAGAGGTGGTTTCTGCTGATAAATGTATATCGTGCAGAAGGTGTGAGCTTTACTGCCCCGACTTCGCCATAGAGGTAAAAGAAGTAAAGGATGAAAAGGAGGAGAAAGAATGAAGGATCCTGGTGTGTATTTCATCGAAGGCAACATCGCCTGTGCGGAAGCCGCCATGAAAGTGGGATGTAGGTTTTACGCCGGCTACCCCATAACGCCGGCTTCAGAGGTGATGAACCATCTATCTAAAGAACTTCCGAAGGTTGGTGGAAGATTCGTTCAGATGGAAGACGAGATCGCCAGTATAGCTTCCGTGATAGGTTCTTCATGGACCGGTTTGAAGTCCATGACCGCCACTTCGGGTCCCGGTTTTTCATTGATGCAGGAGAATCTGGGTTATGCGGTTATGACGGAAACGCCCTGTGTGATAGTCAACGTTCAGAGAGCCGGCCCTTCAACGGGACAGGCAACGAAGCCTGGTACTGGAGACGTGATGCAGTCGCGTTTCGGCAGTCAGGGCGACTATGAGATGATCGCGCTATCTCCCAACTCAGGACAAGAGATGTTTGATTTCACCGTGAGGGCTTTCAACCTGGCCGAAAGGTACAGAACTCCTGTAGTATTGTTAGCCGATGCAGGAGTGGGACAGATGAGAGAAAAAGTGAAGATACCGGAAGACGTTCCTGTAAAAGAGAGAAAAAGGCCCTCTTCAAACGAGACAGAGTTCTTCGATACCGACGAAGAAGATCACGTACCGCCGATGCCGGATTTCGGAGAAGGGCACGAACTATTGGTCACCGGTTCGACCCATCTGGGCGACGGCACAAGAGATACCGCGAGTTTTTCCGCTCAAGATAACCTGGTGAGAAGACTCGTAGCGAAGATAGACGGGAATAGAAAAGATATAGAGGATTGGGAAGAGAAAAACGTTGACGGAGCGGACCTTGTAGTCGTTTCCTACGGTTCGATGTCGAGACCCGCTAGAGGCGCCGTCAAGAAAGCGAGAGAAAAAGGTCTTGAAGTCGGTTTCTTCCGGCCGAAGGTGATGTGGCCCAGTCCCGAGAAAAGGTTGAGAGAGATAGGTGAGGATTCAAAGGTACTTTTGGCAGAACTGTCTTTAAGAGGTTACCGTATAGAAGTGGAGAGATGCGTCGATTCCGATAAATTTTACGTCTACGACAGGTTGAATTCTCTGCCCACTATAGATGAAGTTTACCAGAAGATAGAGGAGGTTTTATCATGATCACTGCCGAAGAGATAAGAGAGAAGTACGTCAGAAACCATCCCTCTCCCTTCTGCCCCGGCTGCGGCGGAGGGATGGTATTGAACGCCATGTCACGGGCGGTCGAAAGCGCCGGCATAGATAAGAAAGACGTTGTAGCCGTGAGCGGAATCGGCTGTGCGGCTTGGATACCTTCTCCTCATTGGAGAGTGGATACACTTCACACTACGCATGGAAGAGCGGTGGCGTTCGCTTCAGGTGTTAAGATAGCCGATAGGGACTTAGAAGTGATGGTGGTGTCTGGAGACGGCGATTGCGCCGGGATAGGCGGAAACCACCTTCTGCATGGAGCCCGGAACAACATAGACTTGAACGTTATCATGGTCAACAACGGCCTGTACGCCATGACCGGCGGACAGGTAGCACCCACCACTGAGCACGACGAGAAGACGTTGACAACCCCCTACGGAAATCCCGCCTCGAGTTTTGAAGTGGCAGAGGTGGTGAAAGCCGCAGGCGCTTCACACGTAGCTCGTTGGACCACCTATCACATGAAAGAACTTGTGAAAGAAGTTGAGAAAGCCGTAGACACGAAAGGTTTCTCCTTCATCGAGGTCCTAGCTCAATGTCCTACCAGGAAAGGCAAAAAAGAGGGTATGACGGGCATCGAGATGCTGGAATGGTATAAAGAGAACACGAGCAAGGATCAGGATAGCGAGAAGATGTACGTGGGAACATTCTGTGATGTCGAAAGACCGGAGCTGACGGAAGAGATTTACCGGCAGATAGAAAGATTAGGAGGTGAGTGACTTGATGAAGATACGCATAGGTGGATGGGCCGGCCAGGGTACGGTTCTTGCTGGAACCGTCCTCGGTAAGTCGCTATCTTTGGAACAGGGTTATCACGTGGTGCAGCAGAGGTCTTATTCCGCTGCGGTTAGGAGCGGTATAGCTTATTCGGACGTCATAGCCGATAAAGAGGAATTGGACGAACTCGTCATCGAGATCCCAGATTATCTTCTCGTGCTTTATCAGGACACTTTGGACGAGTGGGAGGACACCGCTCGAAAGACGGAACATCTGATAGTCGATAGTTCGAGGGTCGATAGACTGCCGGAGACTACAGGCGAAATATACCTGGTTCCCGCGGGACAGATAGCGGAGGATATAGCAACTTCCAAAGCCGCCAACGTGGTACTTTTGGGAGCTTTAGCCGGTGTTTCGGACGACATAGATATAGGATGTTTGGAAAAAACAGTCAGGAAAGAATTCCCCAGCAAATATACCGATCTGAACGTGAAGGCACTGGAATCCGGCTATCAAAAGGTTCATGGATAATATCACTAACGTGCCGTGTGCCCGCAATTTTAAAATATTACGAAGACCATAATCTATCAGAGGAAAAGGAAAGCATGAATCACCGAGAAGTAAAACTCTTAGTTGTTTTTTGTACTGCATCACTGCTATTTTCAGGCTTGATATCGGCAGGTAGTGTTCTAGTAAATTCTGAATGTGATGAGCAGATAGTGCGCATCGATGTGAGAAAAGCTAAAGAAGTGGGGACCTTGAACGAACTGGGCCTGGATATCATAGACAGATCCGGCCGTTACGCCCTTGTGGAGACCGACGAAGATACCATCGAAAATCTTAGAGATAAGGGGATAAGAGTCAACACGCTGCCCGGGAGAACCAAGATATACGTCAAGGGACACTCTTTTGACATCGATGAAGGCCCAGATCTGGACCCGACTCTTACCATAGACGAGTATCCTGAAGGGTCTACCGGCACCTATATCGTTCACCTCTTAGGTCCTGTAAATCCTAGATGGAGAGAACAGCTTGAAAGCATGGGCGTCGAGATATTGAATTACGTGCCCAATTATGCCTACGAAGTGCGTATGACCCCTGAGATGAGAGACCGGGTAGAATCTCTAGATTTCGTAGATTGGACCGGTATTTATCATCCCGGTTTCAGGATAGATGAAGATATCGAACCCGGAAGGATACATGTTACACTTGTTCCGGATGCCGACCTTGAAGCCTTCGATAGGAGTTTAGACGATCTGCAAGTTCGAAATTCAGAAAGGGTTTTCATCAATACAGCCTCGGGCTGGAGAACGGATCTACTCGTCGACGATCTCACTTCTATACAAGAGATGGCAAAGGAACCTGACGTCTACTACATCTCACGATACCATGAGCCGCAACTTCTCTCTGAAGTCGATTCTCAGATCATAGGCGGCGGCGCATGGATAATGGACGACGAAGACGACGATCCTGATACCGCCTATAGAAGACACGGCGATCACGGCGCCTATATCAACCAGATAGGTTATACCGGCGAGGGAGTCACGGTAGCGGTGGCAGATACCGGCCTAGGAGACGGTACCGAAGGCGATGCAGGTCATCCTGATTTTGAGGGTAGAGTCGTCGGTGGTTTCAGTTATGAAGGTCACGATGAGTGGCAGGACGGTCACAGCCACGGCACTCATTGTACCGGTTCTGTGGCGGGGAATACGTATGCGGGCACTGGAACCCGATATGCCGGTTTGGACGGCGAGTATTACGCTTCACAGGGATTAGCGTACGATTCCGAGATCTTCGCGATGAAGATATTTACTGATGACGGCCAATTCATGCCGGATGATTATTTTGATATAGTACAGCGGCCGCTCCGCGAATCCGATTCGTACATCCATTCTAACTCATGGGGAGCTGATACCGGTGGAGAGTACACCGAATCCGACGAAGCCTATGATGAGGCAGTCAGGGATGCTCATCGGATAGTTCCACAAAACCTACCGATGGTGATAACCGTTGCGGCAGGCAATTCGGGACCCGGAGATCAAAGTATCGGCAGTCCAGCCAACGCTAAGAACGTGATCTCGGTCGGTGCAACTGAAACTTATATGCCCGACGCAGGTAACTACGGCGGCTCAGGCGGTAGTAATCCCGATAATGTTGTGGATTTCAGCTCACGCGGTTGGACGCAGGACGGCAGAGTGAAACCTGACGTCGTAGCGCCCGGTGCGAGCGTTCTTTCGACCATGACCCCAGAAGACACGGGGAACGGAGGCGGCAGAGGAGGTTACTCACCTACGGAGAACGAACCACAAGAATTCGGAGGCGGCTACACAGAAGACGGCAGATATGAATGGATGTCCGGCACCTCTATGTCCAATCCTGCGGTCGCTGGCGCAGCGGCGGTAGTTGTCCAGTGGTACGAAGAAAATCACGGCGAAACTCCGAGTCCGGCCATGGTGAGATCACTTTTGATCAATACCGCTCATGATCTCGACGATGCCAACGGTAATACGGGACCCATACCGAATCAGGACGAAGGCTGGGGCATGGTCGACATCTCGAAACTCGAATATCCAAAAGATGATCCTGTTCCTATAAGGGTTTACGATCAACCGACTCAACTACAAACGGGAGAGGTTGATGAATATCAGGTCATGACCGGGAGTGATGAAGAACCGCTGAAGATGTCTTTGGTGTGGACCGATAAACACGCTCAATCTGGAGACGACCCTACTCTCAAGAACGATCTGAATCTCGAAGTCGAGTCTCCCACGGGCGCTATTTACCGAGGTAACGCATTCAGCGGAGGATGGACCCAAGCGGGACAAGACGCGATGGATCCCTTCGATTCGAACGGCGACGGTTATGATAATGTGAACAATGTAGAGAACGTTTACATACATCCGGACGAGGTGGAAGATGGAGTTTACAACATCAGTGTCGAAGGATTCAACGTCCCTGCAGATGCGAACAACGACGGAAACGCAAGTCAAGATTATGCACTGGTGGTTTACAACGCACCGGTCGGTCCGGACGTGGAGATCAACTCACCCGAATACGGAGATGTGATAAGACGGTCCGAAGTGACTGTAGAATGGATATCGGAGAGATCGGAGAACCACGAAGTTCGTTTGAACCAAGAGGAATGGATCGATGTAGGTATGAACACCTCTTATACTTTCGAAGATGTAGAGGATTGGGACAACCACAAGGTGGAAGTCAGAGCTACGGATTTCCTTGGTGACAATAGCACGGAGAGTGTCACCTTTTCGGTCTGGACCGTCGACGTCGACATTAGATCACCAGAAGAGGACGATATAATCAGCGAAAAAACCGTAACCGTCGATTGGAGGTCGGACCATGCTGAATATCACGAGATCAGGTTGAACCAGGGGGCATGGATCGACGTCGGCAGGAACACCTCTCACACGTTGGAGGATCTTGAAGATGGAGATCACGGTGTAGAGGTCAGAGCCACAGATGTGGCTGAATATCAGAGCGTCTGTGGGGTCAATTTTACCATCGATACCGCTCCGCCGGAGATCGAGATAATATCGCCGGAGCATGGATTTGTTTCACCAGAACGTTCAGTTACCATCGAGTGGGAAGGAAAAGATGAGTTCAGCGGGATAGATCGTTATGAGATGATGATAAACCAAGGTAGCTGGCAAAACATCGGTCTTGACACATCGTACCGATACGATGATCTTGACGACGGTCATCACGAAGTACAAGTGAGGGTCACCGATAGAGCCGGTAATCAGGAAACCGATGGAGTGAATTTTACCGTGGATACATTGGACCCGATAGTTTCTGTTTCCGATCCTGAAGACGGAGATATGATCAACAGCGATTCCATCACAGTAACTTGGGGTGCTTGGGACGATATATCGGGGATAAACGAACTCGAGATCGGGCTCGACGAAGGAGCCGACGGTAACTGGAACGATCGGATCGAACTGAGTTCCGAGCAGTCCGAGCAGCAGTACACTTTCGAAGATCTCCCGGAAGGCGAACATGTGGTCGAAGTCCGGGCGATAGATTTTGCAGGTAATGAAGAAAACGTTACGATATCTTTCACAGTGGATACCATACCTCCCGATCTGTGGATAACGTCTCCTTCAGAAGATGGTGCGGAACTCAGAACGGATTTCGTCACCGTCGAATGGGAATGCGAAGAGAGAGGAACCGATATAGAGAGCTATGAGATCAGGCTCGACGGAGGTGAGTGGAATACCGTCGAGGAGACGACCTATACATTCGACGACCTAGAAGATGGAAGCTACAGGGTCGAGGTGAGAGCTACGGACCAAGCGGGTAATAACGAAACCGCCGCCGTATCTTTCGAAGTGAGTCAGTCCATATTCCATATCTATTGGGCCCAGTACTGGTGGTTGATCCTCCCTATAGTACTTATAATATCGATAGCCGTTATAGTTAAATTGGTCAAAAGGAGAAAAAAAGATCCGGATGATGAAGAAGCGGCACCTTCTGGCGGACCGGTTAGCGCTTATCCATCTAAAGGCGCTTCCGATATGAGAACAGACCCCGAAGAGAGTCGAACATCTGCTTACACCGGAACAGCTTCTTCGTACGGTACTTCTTCTGCTACTTCTTCGCGGCCATCTACAGGAAAAGGGTCCTCTGGCAAAGCATGTCCTACCTGTGGAATGCAGCTTCGCTGGTTCGGTTCATCTCAAAAATGGTACTGTGAAAACTGTCAGCAGTATAAGGTGAGTGCAGAAGACGAGGCCGCAACGCGAAGAGAAACACCGCATCCAGTAGGTACTTCGTCAGCTTCCAATGAACGGAAAGACGTGGAAAGACATGCCGAGCCGCCAAAAGAAAAGTTCGAAAATGAAGAAGAAGAGGAGCGCTGTCCTTTATGCGGTATCAAAGTTGATCCGGGCTCTAAGGAATGCTGGGCCTGCGGCAACGACCTGACCGAAGATGAATAGAGTTCATTGGAACTCTGCCGAAAAAGTTAAAGCCGCGGCGAAGATAGGTTTGGATATATCACCATGTTCAAACCCACAAGATTTGCCGTCAGGACCGCTACAGGTCGAAGTTCGACTTCCATATTGAACGCTTTTGACAGAGCCATGCTTGACGCTTCAGTGGGCGAGTTCAACCTTATAAAAGTTTCATCAATACTTCCTACCGGGATATACAGGACCGAAGAGATATCAGGATATAGAGGAGAGTTCGTACCCGCTGTCATCAGCAAAGCCGCGGGTTCGGATACACAGTTGACGGCCGGTCTTGCCTGGGGATTCAGAGAGGACGGCAGAGGAGGATACGTGATGGAACATTCCGTAGATGGTGAAAAGATCAAAAACGAAGATTTTGAACACGATCTGGAAGAAAAGTTGATTAAGATGGCAGAATACAGAGAAGTGGAGCTCGAAGATATAAACTTAGAATACAGCGGGATGGCAGTCGGAAAAGACGAATACGGCTGTGTCATATCGGTACTGGTGTATCTACCATGACGGGAAAATCAGGAACTGGAGAAGGAAAATACGGAGTGATCGTTTGTCCTGACTGTGAAACCGCTAGGGTGGTAGATCTTAACGATAAGACCAGTAGATGTTACAGATGCGGAAAAAGATTGATCCTAAAGAAGATGAAGATATACTATAGGACGAGCTCTAGTAAAGAAGCCAGGTGGGCGGTGGGAAGATTGAACGCCGAGATAAGCGGAGGTGATCTTCCCTGTATGAGAGAAAGGGATGAAAGTGACGATCCTCACATAAAAGCTGCTAAAAAGGCCACGATAGCCGAAAACGAAAGAGAAAGGTTGGAGATCATCTGCAGAGTTTTGGGTGAGGAGATAGGTTCTTTCAGATCGGAGGACGTGAAGAGCGTGCTCCATCACATGGGTAGAGAAATCGAAGATCTTGAGACGAAATTGAAAAGACTCGAAGACATATATGAAAGAGAGGAAGGGGTTTTTAGATCGGTTTGAAGGTCAGTAGGGTAGCGTTATGTCGCGGTAGAACTGCCCTATCATAGGCGATCCCAGGAATCCGAACCAGGCAACCAGTATCAGCAGGAAAGCCAGTCCTATCATGAACAACCTGTACTTCATATCGAAATCTTCCCTGTGTATTCCTCCTAGGATGAGTATCAGTCCTATGAAGAACACGCCGATGTCCCTTATCATGTTACCCGAGTGCAGAAGGGCCTCTTCTTCGGCCCAAGGTGCCGCATGTATCAGCAGCGAACCTAGCAGCAGTATAACGAATCCTATCGTAAGGAATACGGCGAGGCCGTTGTTGGTGGTGAGTCCTTTAAGAAAAGGCTCCGGTGGACGTCCCATGTGAGCCATCTCTGGTGACCGTTGTTGTGATACCTGTTGTTTCTGCTCTTGACTACCTTCAGGAGAGGGTTGAATCTTTTCACCCTCATCAAACTTGCTTTCTTCGCTCATTAAATCACCGCCACATTATATCTTGATCATTATTTAAGTTTTGTGCCCTTTTGAGGCTCTGATGACGCTCTTTTATAGGGGAAGACATTATTAACGGTACAAAATAATGTCATCCCCTGTTTTCCGAGGAATTAAATTCCTCGAATCTAAGGAAAGCCAAGGGCTTTCCTGTAGATGTTTTGAGAATCAAATTCCCAACATCGAATGAATGCTCCGCATTCATGTAGACGTGAAGGACACAAAAAATACGAGAATTTGTGTCCTTCACAATAAGATGGGAAAACCTTATTATTTAGCTCTCTCTAAGAAGAGATGAGAAGAGATGACTGAACCTCAAGGAGATGCGCCAGACCCTGAAGAGATAGGGAGGGCCGAGGACAGATTCAACGAACTGATACAGAAACGCAACGAATTGAACGAAGAAGGAAACTTTTATCGCGAAGAGAGAAACAACCTTCACGATGAAAGAAAGAAGCTGCAGGAAGAAGTAAACGAATTGAGAGAAAAAAGAGATGAACTCACAGATAAGGCAAAGGAGCACAAAGAAAAAAGAAACGAGCTGCAATCCAAAGCTAAAGAACTCATAAACTTCAAAAGGGAAAAACAGGACAAGATCGAAGATAATCTCAGTCAGAGAGTGGAAGAACTCAAAGTCGAGATAGACGGATTGGAAAGGAAGCAGGAAACCACCGCTCTCCCCGTTGAAGAAGAAAATGAACTATTGGACGAGTTGAAAGAGAAGAGAGAAGAGCTCGCAGAAAAAAAAGAACTTTTAGAGGAACAGGAACGCATCATAGAAGAAGTCAATAGCTTGGACAAGAAGATAGACGAGCTATTTGAAGAGGCTGACCAAGAACACGAAAAGGTGGTCGAATACTCGGATCGATCCCAAGAATATCATGACCAGATCGAAGAACTCTATACGGAGATGAACGCCCTTTCCAACGAGGCCGATAAAATCCATCAAAAATTCGTTGAGATCAGGGAAAGAGCCGATCACTACCATGAGAGGGCCATGGAGATGAAGAACGAGATACTAGAGATGAAACAGAAGAAGAAAGCGGAACAGATAAAGCGGAGAAAAAGACTGATGAAGCAGAATAAAAAGGTAAAAGAGGAACTGGAAGACGAAGAAAAACTTGAAGAAGAAAGAAAAAAGATGCTGGAGATGCTCAAACAGGACGGTAAAACCGAGATATAGTGAAATATTTTAGAAGCTCTTTTTTCCTATCGACCTTTTCTTTTGAGGAAAAGATGGATATATCTTGAATTATTTACCTTGAATGATGGAAAGATTATTGATCACAGGAGGCTGCGGCTTCATCGGGACCAACCTTATCGAGTACCTGCTTGACAGGACCGATGTGGATATCAATGTACTAGATGATCTAAGCCAGGGAAAGATAGAGTATCTGAAGAGTGTAGAAGGTTACTCTGAGGATAGGATAAAATTCATAGAGGGCGACGTCAGAAACGAAGAAGATGTGAGCGCAGCGTTGGAAAACTGCGAAAAAGTTATACATCTAGCTGCTCAAACCGACGTTATCGACTCAGTGGAGGATCCGCAAAATGATGCGGATATCAACATAATGGGCACTATCAATCTTTTGAACGAAAGCGTTGAAAGTAGCGTGAAAAGGTTCGTTTTTGCCTCTTCTGCAGCTCCTTTGGGTGAACAGGATATGCCTATACACGAGGATAAAGTTCCTCAACCCCTTGCCCCCTACGGAGCGAGTAAACTCGCAGGAGAAGGATACTGCAGCGCATACGCCGGAAGTTTTGGCATAAAAACCGTGGCCCTGCGCTTCTCCAATGTTTACGGCCCTAAATCCTGGCACAAAGGCAGCGTGGTCTCAAAATTCATAAAGCAGATACTAGAGGGCGAAACACCTATCATCTACGGAGACGGCGACCAGACCAGGGATTTTATACACACGAAAGATATCTCGAAGGCACTGCATCTATCCAGCGTCCAGGATCTCGAAAGCCGATTCGAACTCTTTCAGATCGCCACGGGAAAGGAAACGACGATAAACGAGCTTTATTCAAAATTGAAGAAGAAACTGGAGGAGAAAGGCTTGGCCGTTCCAGAGGTGCGGTACGCCGAAGAGAGAGAGGGCGAGATATACAGGAATTATGCGGATATAAGCAAAGCCGAGAGAGAACTTAACTATAGACCCGGAGTAACTCTCGAAGAAGGCCTAGAAGAGACCATCGATTGGTTTTTACACGAATACTAGCTAGAGGCGTTGAAAGATGGATATGAAAGTCACCTTATTAGGAACCTCGGCCGGGGTCCCGATACCTGGAAGGGCACAGTCTGGAATTTTGGTGGAAACTCCCGAGAATAAAGTCCTGCTGGACTGCGGTATGGGCGTTCCTCTCAGGATGGCAGAAGCCGGTGTATCCTGTGAAGAGGTCGATACAGTATGCCTAACGCATGAACATCTTGACCATATCCAGGATCTGCCGACTCTGGTAAAAGCTTCATGGCTCCGATCCAGAGAAGCGAAATACACCATAGTTATTCCCCACGGCTTAAAAGCTCCTTTGATCACCTTTTGTAAAGCTGCCGATAGGTCTATTTTCGAAAAACGCGCAGTTGAATTGAATTTTGAAGAATTGAAGTCCAAAAAGATGCTCAGGGATAACCTAACTATCACAGCTTTCGATACCCTTCATACAGAGATAAGCCAGGGTTACAAGATATCTTTTGAGGGTAAAGAGGTGGTCTACACGGGAGATACCGAAGCATGTGGGGAAGTCAAAAACCACTCGGAGGGAGCCGATCTCGTGATCCACGAGCTATCATTTTTGAAAGAAAAAGAGGGCCATACGGATCCGGAGCGGTTGATCTCTCTCTTTGAAGGTTCTTCCATCGATGATCTTGTGATCCATCATTTTTATCCCGAAGCGGCTGAAAGGGCTGAAGAGATAGCAGAAAAGATAGAAAGAGAAACAGGTATAAGGACTACCGCAGGTAAGGATCTACAGACCTTCATGATCTGATCGTAAAATGAGGATATTATGAAGTTATTGGTCATTCCTACCACGGACTGGACCGGTCATCCAGTCCCGAACCGCCTGAATTTCATATTCGATCGACTCTCAGAAAGACACGAGATCGACGTGTGTCATTTTAAGCTTTTCAAAAAGAAAAGACGAGATACACGATGCGGCCTTGTAGAGATGGATTCCGAAAGCTTTCCCGACGTCGGCAGTTACTATCTTAAAAATTTTAGAAAACACGGCTCAAAGATAGCGAAGATCGCACCTGATTATGATGGTATCCTTTCGACCAACATCATACCTAGTTCAGTTGCTAGTCTGCAAGATACACCCGTTATCATAGACTACCTGGATCACCTTCCACAGAGTGCTGCCTCTTATTACAAGAGACCCTTAAGTGTGTTAGCTGAAAGAGTGGTCAAATCTTTGACTTATTTCAACATAAAGAAAGCCCATGGTCTGATAACCCCCACTTCTCGGTTCAAAGAACACCTTCAAAATATAACCGATGAAGAGATCATGGTGGTCCCTAACGGTCTAGACCTTGATAAGGTAGGCCGTGTGACACGCGATGAAGTAGAAAAGAAGATTTTGAGTTCATACTCACTCGGTTATCCTACTTTGGGTTACGTGGGCTCTCTAGAGCGGTGGATAGATCTGGAAGATGTGATCTCGCTGATGCCAGAGATCAAAAAAAGTTACGCTGAAGCGAGTATACTCATCGTCGGACCTGGACTTCATACAGATTATGCGGAAGATCTGAAGGACTTGAGCGAGAAGTTGGGAGTGAGTGACGACGTCGTCTTCACAGGGAGAGTGGATTATGATAAACTTTCTCCTTACATAAGCGCTATGGACGTTGGCCTGAATCCTAGGAAACCCTTGAAGATGAACACTATGACCATGGGCAGCAAAGTCCTCACTTATCTTGCATGTGGTTTACCCGTTTTGAGTAAAAATATGCCCGAGGCCGAGGAAAGATTTAGAGATAAAGGTGTTTATACTTACAGCTCTAAGCAAGATTTTTTAGATAAACTAACCAGATCTCTTAGTTCTTCTGTAGATCCGTCAGTTGTGGAGATGTACGATTGGGACAACCTTTCTAAAGAATATGAAAAAGCCTTGACTCACCTGCTGGCTAAATAAAAATAGATAAAAATAGAAAGGGTTTTTAGAAGAGAATGTTTTACAGGTCTTCGAATATGTCTTCCTCTTCTTCTTCACCGAGTGGTTCACCGCATTCTGGACATTCATCAGCGTCTCCGGAAACCTCTGCTCCACAGATCGGACATTCCTGTTCCACTAGTTCTTCTTCCTCTTCTTCTTCTTCAAATATCTCTTCTTCAGGTGGTTCTAATTCTTCGCCGCACTCAGGGCATTCATCTGAATCTATGGGTATCACTGCACCGCAGGTG
>SL_8KL_010_SEDDRAFT_10001392_pt1 | contig 20989 bp, 11 predicted proteins | sample SodLakKL_010_SED_4_FD_11160 | JGI IMG/M metagenome (IMG submission 11160)
CCTTCACAAACAGATTCCTCTTTATAAAAAAGATTACCCTTCGGGCAGAAGTTGATGTAGGAATTTATGGTGGCGAAGGTAGGTTTTTCTGTTCCGATATCGGTCATACTGGTTATGTTGAAAAAGTGGATAAAGTCGTGATCGTGAGAAAGCTTACCGACTTCTTTTCTAACGGATCTTTTGAAGTAAATTTTTCTCTGTAAGTTCCCTTTCAAAGAGCTCCGGTCTATACCGGTTTTCAACTTCCGGATGATCCTCACTCCGTCTTTGACTTCACTTTCTTTTTCACCCTCAATTTGGGAGGTCAAAACCGTAACACTAACGTTTTCTCTTTCTGCTAGAGATCCCGCCAATAAAGCACATGATATCTCACCTCCGCCGTAGCTCTCCGGGGGGTAAGATTCCGTAACGATCAGTATGTTCAATCCATCTTTTTTACTATCAGTCGAAGTCGGACTCATCTTACATAGACAAGAGCCCGATATTATTTAAATCAATCCAAATCCGCAACCGTTTCTTCTATGATGTCCATAGCTTTCTTTATGTTCTCTATAGAGTTCGCGTAAGATATCCTGATGTGTCCTTCTCCTTCTGAGCCGAAAGCGCTTCCATGTGTGATCAAAACATCGTTTTCCAGCAGCTTTTCAGTCAGTTCTCTACCAGTTAGATCGAAGTCGAAAGAGGGGAAGGCGTAAAAGGAGCCTTTCGGTTCTAGGCAGTCAAATCCAGATATGTCGTTCAACCTTTCAACAACGAGGTCTCTTCTTTTTCTGAAAGTTTCCTTCATGTTCTCAACGAATTCGTTCTCGTTTCTCAAAGCATGGAGAGCAGCATGCTGCGTCGGATGTGGAGGACAAGCTATGTTATAATAATTGATCTTACCCAACTCTTCTATCCACTCATTTTTAGTGATCACAAAACCCACTCGCCAGCCGGTCATAGCGAACCGCTTTGAAAAGGAGTTCACCATTATCACCTTTCTGTACTTACCTAGAAATGACACGTGCTCCTTTTCGTAGGTGAGGTGATCATAGACTTCGTCTGAGAGTATGACTATATCGTTCTCTCTAGCCCATCCCACTATATCATCTATGGCACTTTCTGGAAAAACGCCTCCGCATGGATTTGAAGGAGAATTTACTATGATAGCTTTGGTCTTAGGAGTCCTCCTTTCTTCAAGGTCTTCCACCTGCGGAACAAAATCGTTCTCCTGTTTGACAGGATAAGTCACGGGTATGCCTCCGGCGAGCTTTACCTGAGGTCCGAACAGTACGAAACCGGGGTTCGGACAGAGGATCTCAACGTGATCGTCCACCAATGATTCCGTTATTATCTTGAAGGCCTGTGTAGCACCCACATGGATAAGAACATTGTCTTTAGTAAGCTCCGGTTCATATTTAGAATATTCTCGAGCGATCTCCTCTCTCAATTCTTTTATACCGTAGGTGGAACCGTAACCGTTGTAACCGTTCTGCATCGCTTCGTTGTATGCCTTTATCGATCCTTCTGGTGGTTGAAAATCGGGCTGGCCGATACCAAGACTTATGGTGTCCTCAGTAGCCATCTCGAAGTACTTTCTTATGCCACTCAATTCCAATTCTTTTACTCTTCTAGAGAACATGCTTTTTTCCTCTTTTTCTTTTTTTAAAAATACATTTCAATCCAACACTTCCGGATTCACGATATGTTCCGGTTCTCTACCTTCTAGAACGTCGATAAGGTTATCGGCGGCCATGGTGGCCATGCCTTCTCTCGCTCTGAACGTAGCGCTGCCAAGGTGCGGTGTAAGAACCATGTTATCTAGATCGTAGAATCCGGGATTGGCTCCATGGGGCTCGTCCGCATACACGTCTACGCCGGCACCGGCTATCTCGTTTTCTTTTAGCGCGTCTATCAGCGCATCTTCGTCAACGACTTCTCCTCTCGCAGTATTTATGAGATAAGCGGTCTCTTTCATCTTTTTCAACTCTTCGGCGCCTATCATCTTTTCCGTCTCTTCAGTCAAAGGAACATGGAGAGAAATAAAATCGGATCTTGAGAGAAGATGTTCCAGATCAACATATTCGGCATCGGTTTTTCTTTCAGCCTCTTTATTCCTGCTTCTGTTGTAGTATAAAACGTCCATGTCGAATCCTTTACTCATCTCTGAAACTTTACTGCCTATATTTCCCATGCCGATTATTCCAAGGGTCTTNCCATGAAGTTCGTGNCCNAGCATCAATGTAGGNTCCCATCCTTCGAAACGGTCCTCCCTGACAAATCTGTCTCCTTCGGTTACGTTTCTAGCCACCGCGAGCATCAAAGAAAAAGCTATCTCGGCAGTAGCTTCCGTCAAAACTCCTGGCGTGTTGGTCACCGCAATTTCTCTTTCGGTCGCTGCCGTCACATCTATGTTATCGTAGCCTACGGCGTAATTCGAGATCACTTTCAACTCACTTCCGGCATCGATGACCTCTTCGTCGATAGTATCGGTAAGTAAGCAGAGGAGGGCATCTTTTCCTTTCACCCTTTCAACGAGTTCCGACTTGGTCAAATTCCTAGTCTTTCGGCTCACTTCGAGATCGTATCTTTCTTCCAATTCCTCCAAACCGACCTCAGGGATTTTCCTAGTGACCAAGACCTTCATCGTCTCGTGCATCTCATAAATGTATCGGTATATCTATTTTTGGTTTGTACGTGTGTACAACCCTCCAACAATATAACTCTGTTTTTTTTCGGAAGTAAGCTTTTAACGATCGCTCGGCACAACGGAATAACCCATCTCTTTCAATTTTATCAAGTTCTCTATTATCTTTTTAGTGGTGAATGCCACCCTATCTTCTCCCTTTTCTTCATAATAATATCCTCTCCTTCCGGATTCGTCTTCACCTCTTTTATAGAATCTTATATTGCTATGAAGATCTCGCAGATGGAGATTCAATTTGATCAGCTCTTCAACGAGCTCTGGGTTAAAATGTTCGGAGTGTTTAGAATTCAGTATNCTCCATACANNTTCTGCCTGTTCTAAAAAGTAATCGTCGTATCCTTCCTTCAGATAATCATCATCCATCCTNTCAAATAGTTCCTCNGGATCCATNTCGAGATATTTTTNNTAAAGTCTATCTTTCTGTTNTCTAACGGAGTGTTCTATCCCATCTAGATCCTTTTTTTTGGTATCCATCTTCGGTTCGAAGGAGAAAAGTTTCCTCAAAAGGTCGTCTCTGATGATGTTTACCGTTCTACCCAACGTGTATTCTATCTCGTCCCGGACCAGATTCCATCTTTTTCTTTTCGATCTCAATAGCAGTTCATCGATTATGATTATGGTGATTATCGCACCCAAAAGTTCGATGGTTATATCTATTTCAAAATCGGCGTGAAATCTCCATAGTAGACCTGCAGCGATGATCGCTAGGACTATTATCAGATATAATACGAGAGGCCTATCTCTGAATTGAAGTCTTTCTTTTATCATATATATCACACACACACTAAAAGTAGTCTATTTAATATAAGTCTTTAGCATACTTTTAAACGAAACGCATTTAAAAACTTGAGGCGATGAACAGATTTAAATAGGTAGTGATATTAAGTCGGTATCTGCCGTTGGATAAGTCCTCTGATGGGCCTGTAGCTCAGCCAGGTAGGAAAGGGGTTAAAGCTCTTTCCCTGGATAGAGCACCTGGCTTTTAACCAGGTGGCCTGGGGTTCGAAAATGGATCGCCTAAAGGCGGCTATCGAAAGTCCCCACAGGCCCGTCAAGAACTTTCCTACCTAAAAAGGTTAATAAAGCAGGTAACAAATCATGAAGGAATATGTGATAATCGTGGGGTATAAATATGGGTAGCGACAAGAAAGAGATGAATGTATTGAAGCACGGTCTCGTTCCTGAACATCGACTGTTGTCTAAAGATGAGGAGAAGGAAATTTTAGAGCAGCTGGATGTCGATAGAGAGAACCTTCCTAAGATCTTGAAATCGGATCCGGCGATAAAACAGTTGGAAAAAGTTCATGGTGATATCAAAGTGGGTAGGATGATCAGGATCAAAAGAAAGAGCAGGACGGCGGGTGTAGCAACGGCCTACCGTTTGGTCGTTAAAAGAGAATGAATATAGATAATGGTGGATATGTATGAGAGAATTAGTAGATGCTTTCTTTAAGGAAGCGAACGTGGTCGGACATCACATGGAATCCTACAATGATTTTCTACCACTCCCGGATAATCCAGAAAACAGGGCCCAGAAGATCGTGGACAACATAAGGATCGGATTTGGAGAAGGAGGCTGGGGGAAAGTAAAACTCGACCCCGAGAAGGTGGAAGGAAGAGACATACAGATAAGAGTGGGCAGAGAAAGAAACGAATATGGGGAAATAAAAGAAACTGGACCCACTGTGAGGATAAGGAAACCCACCGTAAAAGAGGCTAGCGGTTCCGAGCACAAATTGACACCTCAAGAGTCAAGACTGAGAGATCTACAGTATGATGCCGATTTAGAGATGAAATTTACACTTATAAAGGACGAGATAGAAGAAGACGAAGAATGGATATCTATAGGAAAGATACCCGTGATGATCGGATCGAAGGTCTGCAACCTGCAACAGGATAACATCGATAACACCATGGAAGAGGTCTTGAACGCGGATATAGAAAGCAAAGAGCACAATGAAAAATCTTACGAGGATAAGTTGGCGGATTTGGGAGAAGATCCGGTGGACCCAAAAGGTTATTTCATAATCGGAGGGACTGAAAGAAGCCTGATGGCCGTGGAAGATCTCGCCTCGAATAGAGTGATGTGCGAGATAAACGAAAAATACGGTAGAGAATTGGAAGTGGCGAAGATATTCTCTCAAAGACACGGCTTCAGAGCCATGACCCTGATGGAAAAGAAGAAAGACGGTCTCATAACGGTCTCTGTTCCATCCGCTAGAGGGGACATACCCTTGATAATCCTCATGAAAGCTTTGGGAATGGACAACGACGAGAAGATAAGGGATTCGATAGCGACTAAATCGGAGATGTTCAGCATAGTTTATGCTAACATAGAAAAATGCCAGGAAGAGGAAGAGTATTCACCCGACGGCGTTTACGACCAAGAGGATGCCATGGCCTATCTCGAAAGAAAATTCGCAACAGGTCAGGCAGAAGAGTACAGAAAACGGAAGATCGAATCCATATTGGATAGGTCGCTTTTACCTCATCTAGGCGATAAGCAAGAGGATCGGATAAAAAAAGCCCACTTCCTAGGTAGGATGGCAAAAGAGATCTTAGAACTCGCTATGGATGAGAGAGAACCCGACGATAAAGATCATTATGCTAATAAAAGATTGAAGCTCGCTGGAGACCTGATATCCGACCTTTTCAGGGTCGCTGTGGTCAACCTACTTAAGGACCTCAAATATCAACTCGAGAGAAATTATAGAAAGAAAGGAGATATGAATATACGTTCTTCGATCAGGCCCGATCTGCTGACCAACAAGCTGCAGCACGCCATGGCAACAGGTAATTGGGTCGGCGGTAGAACAGGTATATCACAACTTTTGGATAGAACATCAAATATGGCAACGATCAGCCATCTTAGAAGGGTGAAATCACCCCTTTCACGAAGTCAACCTCATTTTGAGGCGAGAGAACTCCATCCGACACATTGGGGTCGATTGTGCCCGAGTGAAACCCCTGAAGGTCAGAACTGCGGACTTGTAAAGACTTCCGCATTGATGATCAACGTCTCAAAAGGAAAAGATGCAAAGATCGTGGAGGAAAAACTCTTCGATTTCGATTTGGAATCCATCGATTCAGATACGAAAGCTAGGACAAAGGTATATCTTAACGGTGACCTGGTAGGGTCCGTGGAAAAACCAGAAAAATTTGTTGAAAACATAAGGCATGAAAGAAGAGAAGGTGATCTGTCCCTCCAAGTCAACATAAGACACGACTTAAAAACTGAAGAAGTCATAATCAACTCAGACGAAGGTAGAGTCCGAAGACCTTTGCTCGTTGTAGAAAACGGAAGTCTCAAATTAACCAACGATATAGTAGATGAGGTCAAAGACGGAAGGAAAGGCCTCGAATCACTGTTAGACGAAGGATACGTAGAGTGGATAGATGCTGAAGAAGAAGAAGACATCTATGTAGCTCTCTATCCCTTCGACATACCCGCTAAATGCGAAGAGTGCGGAGAATCCATCTCTGAAGCGGATGTAAGATGGACGAATATGGGAGAAGACACGGATACCGCTGAATTGATGTGCGAAAAATGTGAGGGAAATATGCAGGTGCAGAAAACCATAACTGAAGAACACACGCATATGGAAGTGGATCCACTGCTGATCTTGGGAGCTTCTACCGGTCTCGTACCCTTCGCTGAACACAACGCGGCTCCCCGGTGTTCCATGGGCGCCAACATGATGAAACAATCCTTGGGTTTGAACGCGTCCAACTACAGATACAGACCCGATACTAGAGAACATCTGCTTCACTATCCTCAAAAATCACTCACGCAGACCAAGACCATGGAGATGGTCAACTACAACAAGAGACCCGCGGGACAGAACTTCGTTGTCGCTGTGATGTCATACCACGGTTACAACATGGAAGATGCGGTGATCATGAGTAGAGCCGCAGTGGATAGAGCCATCGGTCGTTCTACCTTCTTTAGGACCTATACTACTGAAGANAGAAGATATCCTGGAGGTCAAGAAGATAAATTCGAAGTTCCTGATCCGGATGTGAGAGGAGCTAGGAGCGATCAGCAGTACAGAAAACTCGATGAAGACGGTCTTATAAACCCTGAAGCAGAGGTCGACGGAGGGGAAGTGATAGTCGGTAAAACGTCTCCACCTAGGTTCCTAGAAGAGGATACCGACCTCATGGCACCCCAGAAGAGAAGAGAGACTTCCGAGACCATGAGACCCAGAGAAAGGGGTTGGATAGACTCAGTCATGCTTACCGAATCCGAGGACGGAAGTCGTTTGGTGAAGACAAAGATGAGAGATCAAAGAGTGCCAGAATTAGGCGATAAATTCACTTCGAGGCATGGACAGAAGGGAGTCATAGGAAAGATGGTAGAACCCGAGGACCTGCCTTTCACTGAAGAAGGAGTCGTGCCCGATCTTATAGTGAACCCTCACGCTATGCCTTCCAGGATGACCGTCGCACACATGTTGGAACTCCTCGGAGGTAAAGCCGGCTCATTGGATGGACGATTCATAGACGGTACTCCTTTTGGAGGAGAAAGTGAGAAGACTATAAAAGAGGTGCTGAGAAGAGCAGGATTCAAACCTAACGGCACCGAGATACTCTACGACGGCAGAACGGGTAAGATGCTGGAGGCCGAGATATACGTTGGTGTGATATATTACCAAAAACTACATCACATGGTTTCGGGCAAGCTTCACATGAGATCTAGAGGACCGGTTCAGATACTGACGAGACAGCCTACCGAAGGTCGATCACGTAAAGGGGGATTACGATTTGGGGAGATGGAAAGAGATTGCTTGATAGGCCACGGAGCTGCGATGGTGATAAAAGACAGATTGTTGGATCAATCCGACGGTACTACGGAATATGTTTGCGGTAATCCAGACTGCGGTCATATAGCCATATTGGACAGCAATGGCGAACTCCGCTGCCCTGTATGCGGTGAAAAATCGGACGTACATCAGATACAGACCAGTTTCGCATTCAAATTGTTGATGGATGAATTGAGATCACTTGGAGTTACGATGCGGCTTAAAGTGGAGGATCAAAGATGAAACGCAGTAAGAATATTTCAAAAAGGATAGGAAGCATCCAATTTGCCTACATGTCACCGAAGGAAAAAAGAAATCTTTCTGCAACGAAGATCATCACTCCCGATACATACGATGACGACGGCTTTCCGGTAGAGATGGGGTTGATGGACACTCATCTAGGAGTGATCGAACCCGGTTTGAGATGTAAGACCTGTGGAGGGAGAGTAGACGAATGTTCCGGCCATTTTGGTCACATCGAATTGGCTATGCCAGTCATACATATAGGATATGTAAAGGAGATAAAAAAACTGCTTCGTTCCACATGCAGTGAGTGCGGCCGCGTACTTTTAGAGGAAGAAAATATCACAGAGTACCTTGAAAGGATGGATGAGATGAGGCAGATGGGGGCCGGCCCAATAGACATAAGGAGTTTCGCCAAGGACGTTTCTAAAGAGGCGAGAAAAAACGATATGTGTCCACACTGCAAAACCGAGCAGCGCAAGATAGAGTTAGATAAACCCACCACTTTCAGAGAAGAAAATACGAAGTTGACCCCAAAAGAGGTAAGAGCTCGACTAGAAAGGATCCCTGATAACGACCTATGGGCATTGGGGATAAATCCAGATGTTACGAGACCAGAATATATGGTGTTGAAAGTTCTTCTAGTTCCACCCGTGACCGTCAGACCTTCTATCACTTTAGAATCTGGTGACCGTTCCGAAGACGATCTGACGCACAAGCTCGTCGATATACTTCGGATAAATCAGCGGCTCAGAGAAAATAGGGACGTCGGCTCGCCTCAACTCATCGTCGAGGACCTTTGGGACCTACTGCAGTATCACGTCACCACTTACTTTGACAATCAAACTTCCGGTATACCTCCAGCTAGACATAGGAGCGGAAGAACACTGAAGACCTTGATACAAAGGTTGAAAGGGAAAGAAGGGCGTTTCAGACAGAACCTCAGCGGTAAAAGGGTAAACTTTTCTTCCCGTACAGTGATCTCCCCTGATCCATGGCTGTCTATAAACGAAGTGGGCGTACCAGAGAAAGCCGCTCGGGAATTGACGGTTCCGTTGAAAGTCACACCATCCAATCAAGAATATGCTAAAAAGATAGTGGAAAGAGGACCATCCCCCACGAAAGAAGGTAGATATGTGCCAGGGGCAAATTACATGATCAGGCCGGACGGACGAAGGATCAAAGTGACTGAAACCAATTCGGAGACAGTGGCCGAAAAAGTCGAACCCGGCTTCACCATCGAGAGGGAATTGAAGGAAGGCGATATAGTACTCTTCAACCGTCAACCGTCTCTACACCGTATGTCTATGATGGCCCATGAAGTTAAGATCGTTCCAGGAAAAACTTTCAGGTTGAATCTAGCCGTTTGTCCACCCTACAATGCGGATTTTGACGGCGACGAGATGAATCTGCACGTTATCCAAGGTGAAGAGGCAAGGGCTGAAGCCAAGGTGCTGATGAGGGTCCAGGAACATATACTATCGCCTAGGTTCGGAGGCCCCATAATAGGTGCGATACAGGACCACATAAGCGGACTTTTCTTTCTTACTCACGAAGACCCTTCCTTTACAAGAGAAGAGGTTGTCAGCATATTCTCGAACCTGAAAACCGATAGGTTCCCAGAACCTATAGATGAGGATGAAGAAGTGGTCTGGAAAGGTAAGGACATATTCAGTTATTTCTTACCAGAAGGATTCAATATCGAATTTAGAGCGTCCATATGTGAAAAGTGCGATACCTGCGACGAAAAAGAATGTGACAACGATGCCTACGTTGTTATAGAAGACGGAAATCTATTGGCGGGTACGATAGACGAAAACGCCGTCAGCGCTTTTTCCGGCGAGATAGTGGATAAGATAGCGAGAGATTATGGTTCTGACGAAGCTAGAAAATTCATCGACCAGATCACTACCATAGCCCTCGGAGTTATAACTTTAAGAGGATTCACCACTACGATAGAGGACGAGGAGATACCCGAGGGTGCGGAAAGGCAGATAAAAGCCATCTTGAGCGAAGCGGAAGAAAAAGTGAAGAGATTGGTAGAGGCTTACAAAGATGGAGAACTCGAAGAACTGCCCGGTAGAGGTCTAGAAGAGACATTGGAAGTGAAGATAATGAAAGAACTCGGTAAGGCTAGGGACGACGCCGGTCAGATAGCGAGCAAATATCTCGGTCTCAGTAACAATGCAGTCGTCATGGCAAGGACCGGGGCTAGAGCGAGCATGTTGAATCTTACTCAGATGGCCGGCGCTTTGGGTCAACAGGCGATAAGAGGGGAAAGACCCAGCAGAGGATATGAAGAAAGGACCCTATCCCATTTCAAGCGTAAAGAATTGGGGGCTAAGTCGAAAGGTTTCGTCAGCTCGTCTTATAAAGACGGGTTGGATCCACTGGAATACTTCTTCCACAGCATGGGTGGAAGAGAAGGTCTGGTCGATACAGCGGTGCGGACCAGCAGGTCTGGATACATGCAGAGGCGTTTGATCAATGCTTTAGAGGACCTCATGGTCTCTGAAGACGGAACGGTCAGGAACACCGCTGATACTATAGTCCAGTTCAGATATGGTGAGGACGGTATAGATCCGATGCGGAGTAAGAGAGGAGATGCTATAGATATGGACGATATTATTAGAGATTTCAAAAAAAGAGGGGGTAAATGATGGCTAGAAAAGACACTATCAACGCGTTGATAAGAAGAGGAATAGATGAAGAAACTGCGGAAAAGCTCGCCGACGAGGGACTCCTCTTAGGGGATGTTAAAGACGCTTCTAAAGAGGACTTGACTGAATTTTTGTCCGAAGAAAAGGCGAAAGAAGTGGTAAATAAGGTGGGTAAAAAGGGTAAGAAGAAAAAGAAAAAAGAAAAAAAGGTGACTGGTGAAAAAGATCTTGAAAAAGTTTACGACGAAAAATTCGAGGATCTAGAAGGTACGGGGGAAGAGATAAAAGAGATTTGTGATGAGAAAGGATACGATCTACCCTACTCAGTGATAAAGGACATCGCTGAGCACATGGATGGACACGATATATCCAAAGACGATTATGAAGATCTATTAGATATGGTTTACGAAAGGTACCAGAACAGGAAGATAGATTCATTGGAATCGGTAGGTATCGTAGGAGCTCAATCTATCGGTGAACCGGGTACACAGATGACGATGAGAACATTCCACCATGCCGGTGTGGCTGAAATAGGTGTTACTCAGGGCCTTCCAAGGATGATAGAGATTGTGGATGCAAGAAAAGTTCCGAGTACCCCGTCGATGGAGGTCCACCTAGAAGACGAAATAAAGAGCGATAGAGATGAGGCGAAAAAGATAGCATCTAGACTAGAGATAACCAGATTGAAAGAGATCGCCGACGTAGAGATAGACATAGGTGAAACCTGCGTTACCATAACTCCTGACAAAAAGAGGATAAAAAAAGAAGATATAGATATAACCAAGATCACTCAGAACTTAAGTAAAAAACGAGGTATCAAGGGCGAGGTCAAGCAGGAAGACGATCACATAAGGATCGATGTGGAGGAAGGAAAGTTTAGCCTTCTTTATGAAACGGTAGAAGAGGCGAAGGAAACAAAGATAAAAGGGTTGAAAGGAGTAGAGAGAGGTGTGATAAGAAAGGACGGAGACGAATTCGTTATCTACACCGAAGGGTCAAATTTGGCAGGAGTTCTGAAGATGGATGGTGTCGATGTAGAAAAGACCACGACCAACAGCCCAACGGAGATATACAATGTTCTCGGTATAGAAGCCGCTAGAAAGTCTATCATACAGGAAGCAAAACATACTTTGGACGAGCAGGGTTTGGACGTTGACATACGGCACATAATGCTGGTAGCCGACGTGATGACCAACGAAGGAACGCTCAACGCTATAGGGAGACACGGGGTTTCAGGTAGAAAGACCAGTGTGTTAGCCCGAGCGGCCTTCGAGATCACCAGCCAGCATCTTTTGAGAGCGGCGATACTCGGAGAAGAAGACAAATTGGACGGGGTCGCTGAGAACGTGATCGTAGGTCAACCTATAACTCAAGGTACGGGCGCAGTGAATGTAAAGTATACAGGACATGCAAAGAAAGAAGATTGAAGCCAAGCCGGTTAAAAAATCATAAATAGAAGCGACTTAATGGAAAGATGATGGAATATATAAGACCAATATATATAAAGTATAAAGGAGGAAACAAAAATGGATGTTAAGAGAGAGATCAGGGTTGCCATAAACACTGGTGATGTCGATTTGGGATTTAAAGAAGCCATGAAGAACGTAGAGGAAGATAAGTGTAAATTGCTGATAGTTGCTTCAAATTGTCCCGAAGAGAAGTTAACTGGAAACGATGATATAGATGGTGTACCCATATATCACTTTAAAGGTAACAATCAAAATTTAGGTTCGTCTGCTGGAAAACCTTTTGCCATTTCGGTTCTATCTGTCAAAGATCCAGGTGAATCAAACATACTTTCTGTTAAGGCGGAATAATCATGGCTGAAAGCGTTGAAGACATCACTTTTAACGAGAAAACCCTTAGGTATATATCCCTTTTTGAAGATATTACGGATGCGGATGTAATAGATTGTGTAGATATACCTGAAAAAGTTATATTTTTGGTGGAAAAAGGAGATATAGAGAAAGCTATCGGCAAGAGAGGTAAAAACGTTACAAAGGTCAGCGATTCCATAGACAGAAACGTACATATCATCGAATACAGTGACGACCCGGAGGAACTTCTAGAGAACATATTCTACAGTTATGACGTTAAGGACGTAGAGATCGAAGAAAAGAATGGAGTGATGCACGGAACCGTAGAAGTTGCGCCGGAGAACAAAGCAAGAGCGATAGGGAAGAATGGAAGAAATCTCTCGATCGCAAGAAAGATAATGATGCGGCATACGGAGATATCCAGCGTCTCGGTCGCGTAACTGCTAGAAAGGTCCGTAGATCAATCTTTATCTTCAAATGCCCTTTTCGTGATCTCCTTAGATACCCGTCTAACAACGTCGTTATCTGCTTCTGAATAGAATGATAGTTCCGCATAGATGATGTTTTTCATTTTTTTCCTATCATCCTGATAATCCGCTATCTCCATGAATTTGTCTGTGAGCTCATCGATTCCGATGTCGTCTTTGTAGGTGATCACTTCGTCTACCTTACCTTCGATGAACTCCCTCAAGTCCGACCTATCGGATTCCGAATCTTCGCTTTCCTCAGACGCATCATTATCTTCACTCTCATCGACATCGGCTTCCAACAGAGAAATAACTTCCTCTTCCTCAGGAGGTATAGCTTTAGCATCATCTTTACTTTCTTGTGTCGTCGATTCTTTGAATATCGAGTCTTCCTTAGATGTAGGATATTCTGTTTGTATCTCTTCTCCTCCAACTTCTTTTGTATCATCGAAGGATGGTGCCAGTCCATTTTCATCCTGAGATGGTTTTTCCGAGCCTGAAGAATCTTCTGGCATCTCTTCTTTGAACTCTTCCTCGGGTCTCCTCCTTCTTTTCAAAATTATTCCTACGATGGCTACAACCAATATTAGTATTAAAAGTAAAGTCAACCACCAATATTCAACAAAGATCATATCTTCCTCCGGATCATCCACTTGATCTTCACTCTCTAAATCTAGGATTATCTCTCCGGATTCCGTGCCTAACAAGTCGGCAGTTTCAGAACCTTCAAGGGAGTCATGTTCAACGGTATAGGTGATTTCAATTTCCTCCAAAGTGGAAGTGGACATCAGAGTGAAATTATAGAAGCCCGCGGTTCCTTCCTCCATCTCCATCTGTATCTCTTCACCCCATGACAGCGAGACTTGGGCATCGTTTATCAGATCATCGTCTTGATCCTTTATCGGACCGATGATTATGGTGTATTCTTTTTCGACCGTTACATCTATCGATTCATCTCCTAGGGCGATTTCATATTCTCCAGGTTCTTCGATTTCATGAGTATACTCTATAGTTTCATCCTCGCCGGGTCCAAGGGTTAGACTCATCATCTCTTCGCCGTCGATGATAAGATTTATGTCTCCTTCAGCGTTACCTATATTTTCCAGATCAGCGGTTATTATAACCTCCAAAGGAGCTTCTCCTTCCGTGGGATCAACATCGAAACCGGTTACTAATATATCCGGTATGTCTTCGTCGGTTCTCACCTCAAACTCCACTGAATCTGAAGCCGTATTTCCCGCAGCATCTACTGCCCAAACCTCAACGGTGTATTCTCCGTCTTCAAGATCTGTAAACGTGTGTTCAGTATCCATTCCTACGCCGATTTTATCATCGTCATCGAGCTGGATCTGATAATGATCTATACCGCTGGTTTCGTCGGTTCCAGTCCATTCTACAGTGACTGTAGAGTCGTGCACTATCTGGGCCATTTCAGGGAAGATAATCTCCACCTCGGGAGGTGTCGTATCGACTATGAAGTTCACCGCTTCAACGTGATAATTGCCGGCTTCGTCCCAAGCACGTACCTCTACCGTATGTTCGCCCTCTTCTAATCCCTCGAAAGTGAAACTCTCTGCTTCTCCAACATCTTCCCATGTTCCTTCAAGCCTGATCTCGTAGTGATCTATCCCTGTGGTCTCGTCGCTGCATTCCCATTCGACCGTTACAGAGTCCGTATCGAATATTTCATCTTCTTGGGGAGATTCTATCTGTAAAACAGGCGGGGTCGTATCAACAACAAAGTTAACGACGGTAGTAGTGTTGTGTCCTGCATTATCCCATGCCCTCACCTCGACATAATGCTCTCCATCTTCTAAGCCGGTGAAACTGTGAGTCGTACCTGTTCCTTTGTTTATCCAGTCCTCTTCGTTTATCCTGATCTCGTAGTGATCTATCCCTGTGGTCTCGTCGGTTCCGGTCCATTCGACAGTTATCTCATCTATATCGAAAGCTTCTCCTTCCTCCAGAGATGTGATCTCCAACTCCGGGGGCGTCGTGTCCACGATAAAGTTGACCATCTGTATGTTGTCGTTGCCCGCGTTATCCCATGCGCGTACCTCTACCGTGTAGTTTCCATCCTCAAGTTCGAAGAAAGTATGCTCTGTATCGTTTCCCTTGCCTATCCAGCTTTCTTCGTTTATACTGATCTCGTAGTGATCTATTCCTGTGGTCTCGTCGCTACCGGTCCATTCTACCGTAACATTTTCTTGTGTCATGATCGCATTTTCATCGGGGACCGATATATCTATCGTAGGAGGGGTCGTGTCCACGATAAAGGTCACTGAGTTTATGTTGTCGTTGCCTGCATTATCCCATGCGCGAACTTCTACTGTTCTTTCGCCGTCTTCTAGCTCGTAGAAAGTATGACTCGTATCAGTACCCTTCTCCATCCAATCTTCACCTGCGAGCCTTACCTCGTAGTGATCTATNCCAGTGACATCGTCGCTGCCTTCCCATTCTACGGTTATTTGATCTACTCCAAAAGATTCTCCTTCCTCCGGATATATGATCTCCAACTCCGGGGGCGTCGTGTCCACGGTGAAGTTGACCGTATCTATACGACTGTTGCCCGCATTGTCCAATGCGCGAACCTCTACCGTTCGGTGACCGTCTTCTACGCCCGCAAAAGTGTATTCGGTGTTGTTACCAACATCTATCCAGGTGTCTCCGTCTATCTTAACCTCGTAGTAATCGATACCGCTGATGTCGTCACTACCGGTCCACTCTATGGTCACATCGGATTCTGAAAGTATATCACCTTCATCGGGCACGTCTATACTGATATCGGGTAGAGTTTTGTCCACGATAAAATTGACTGATCGAGTGTTGTTGTGCCCAGCATCGTCCCATGCGCGAACTTCTACTGTATGCTCTCCTTCGGTCAGGTTTGAAAATGTATGAGTCGTATTTTCTCCCACTACGGTCCAATCGCCTTCGTCTATCCTGATCTCGTAGTGATCAATTCCTGTTGTTTCATCACTGCCTTCCCATTCGACAGTTACCTCACCTATATCGAAAGCTTCACCTTCTTCTGGAGTGATTACATTTAACTCGGGAGGCGTCGTATCGATGGTGAAGTTGACCGTATCTATACGACTGTTACCGGCTTTGTCCCATGCGCGGACTTCTACCGTGCGGTTACCGTCTTCTAAATCCGCAAAAGTGTACTCGTTGTTGTTACCCACATCAGTCCAATTACCTCCATCTATCTTTACCTCGTAGTAGTCGATACCGCTGACGTCGTCGCCACCGATCCATTTCACGGTGACATTTGAAACCGTAAATAAATCGTTCTCACCGGGTTCAGTGATATTGACCTCTGGAAAAGTAGTATCCACCGTGAAGTAAACACTATCGACATAACTATCGGTTGCGTTCACAGCCCTGACATCTACCGTGTGTTCTCCATCCAACAGGTCTGAAAATGTATGACTCTTATTTTCTCCTACGTCGGTCCAATTGCCTCCGTCGATCCTGATCTCGTGGAAAGAGGCATCATTTGAAAACCATTCTACAGTGACTTGGGTTTCGGAGAATATTTCATCCTCCTCAGGAGAGGTGATCTCTAGGTATAGAGAAGTGGTGTCCACCGTAAAGTTAACCTCGTCTACTACCCTTCGTTCCTCATCGTCGGTTATCCTCACTTCAACAAAGTAATCCCCTTCGTCTGCATCATCAAGAGTATGACTCGTAGAATCCCCCACGTTAATCCAGCTTCCATCGTTAATCCTGATCTCGTAGAAATCCAGATCAGTTACGTTATAATAACCGATCCACTCTATGGTCAACTCCGATCTTCTGTGGGTGTCACCTTCTTCCGGATAAGTGATGATCACAGAAGGTGGAATATCTACAATGAAGCCGACCTCGTCTACTGCTTCGTTTCCCGCAGCATCTACAGCTTTGACTTCTACTGTGTGATTTCCCTCATCCAAATCCTCAAAGGTGTAACTCGTGTCTGTACCGACTTCCACCCAGGCTTCTCCGTTGATCCGCACCCTGTAATGATCTATCCCGCTTGTCTCGTCGCTGCCAGACCAAGTCACGGTAACGGAGTCCACTTCGAACACTTCTTCATCTTCCGGGCTCGTGATCTCTACATAGGGAGGCACGGTATCTACGATGAAGTAAACACTGTCGGTATTGTTGTTACCAGCTTCATCCCAAGCCCGTACTTCCACGGTATGGTCTCCGTCTTCTAGATCCTCAAAAGTATGATTAGTATCCATGCTAACGTTAGTCCAATCACCTCCGTCGATCTTCACTTCGTAGTAAGCTATCCCAGTTGTTTCATCGCTGCCCGTCCATTCCACCGTTACCGAGTCCGTATCGAAGGGCTTTCCGTCTTCAGGTGCCGTTATCTCTATATCGGGAGGCGTCGCATCAACTATGAAGGTGACGATATCCGTGTCGTTATTTGAAGCATTGTCCCATGCACGAACTTCTACCGTACGGTTCCCATCTTCTAAATTTTCAAATGTGTGATTGATATCCATACCTACGTTAGTCCAATTACCTCCGTCGATCTTCACTTCGTAGTAAGCTATTCCACTGATATCGTCGCTACCGGTCCACTCGACGGTGACATCGGATTCAGACAATATCTCGTCTTCATCTGGTATTATGATCTCGACATCAGGCGATGTGGTATCTACAGTAAAGTTTACGGCCTGTATTTGTTGATTGCCAGCATTATCCCAAGCCCTTATCTCCGCGATATGTTCGCCGTCTTCTAAGCTTGTAAAGGTATGATCTGTTTCAGTACCTTTTTCGATCCAACTTCCTTCGTTGATCCTTATTTCGTAATGATCTATCCCGGTAGTTTCGTCGCTACCCGTCCATTCTACGGTTACTTCATTCACATCGAATACTTCTCCCTCTTCCGGTACAGTAATATCCACATCGGGAGGTGTCGTATCGACGGTGAAATTGACGACGTCTGTTTGAGTATTTCCTGCTTTGTCCCATGCACGGACTTCTACTGTCCGATCTCCATCATCTATATCGATAAATGTGTAATCGGTATCGTTTCCCACGTCGATCCAGTCATCTCCATCGATCTTGACTTCGTAGTGATCTATCCCAGTGGTTTCGTCGCTGCCTGTCCATTCTAAAGTGACGTTAGATACCGTGAATATTTCATCTTCCTCTGGGGCGGTGATATCCACTTCAGGCGAGACCGTATCGATTGTAAAATTCACCATATCGATCGCGTAGTTACCCACGTTATCGGTAGCTCTCACTTCGACATCGTGCTCCCCGTCACTTAAACCATGATACGTATACTCCGTATCATCCTCAACGTTTGACCAGCTGCCGCCGTTGCGCCGGATCTCGTAGTAAGCTATCCCGCTCAAGTTGTCGCTACCGGTCCAAGTTACAGTGATTGTATCCTCATTCAGCATGTCTCCTTCTTCGGGATAAGTTATATCTATCTCAGGAGGAACAGTATCTACGATGAAGTAAACACTGTCGGTATCGTTGTTACCGGCATTGTCCCAGGCTCTTACCTCGACGGTTCGATCACCGGCTGTTATGTTCAAAAATGTATGGCTCGTGTTTTCTCCCACGTCCGTCCAATCGCCTCCGTCGATCTTCACTTCGAAGAAATCTATCCCAGTGGTTTCGTCGCTTCCGGTCCAATTGACGGTAACTTCATCCACATCGAAAAGTTCACCATCTTCAGGATAATTGATGTTAACATCGGGCGGGGTCGCGTCTACAGTAAAATTTACCATATCGGTATTGTTGTTACTGGCATTGTCCCATGCACGTACTTCGACGGTATGATCTCCATCTTCTAGGTCGACAAAAGTGTGATCCGTGTCAGTACCAACATCAGTCCAATTTCCTTCGTCTAATCTTACTTCATAATAGTCTATTCCGCTGATATCGTCGCTTCCGGTCCAATTCACGGTAACTTCCGCTTCCGATAGTATCTCGCCTTCATCCGGCCCCGTGATATCGATATCGGGCGGAGTCATGTCCACCGTAAAGTTCACGTCCTCTATGTTATCGTTGCCTGCGTTATCCCATGCACGGACTTCGACGTTATGCTCCTGCTCATTTAGATCTAAAAAAGTGTGGTTCGTGTAAGTACCTTTATCGATCCAATCGCCTCGGTTCAGTCTTATTTCATAGTAATCTATCCCTGTAGTTTCATCACTTCCAGTCCATTCTACGGTAACCTCATCCACATCGAAAGCCGCGCTCTCTTCAGGTGCCGTGATATCCAGCTCGGGTTGTGTAGTATCCACCGTAAACCCGACTATATCGGTGTTGGAGTTGTCTGCGTTATCCCATGCACGAACTTCGGCTGTATGATCTCCATCTTCAAGATCTGAAAAAGTGTGGTTCGTGTAAGTACCTTTATCGATCCAATCGTGTTCGTTCAGTCTTATTTCATAGTGATCTATTCCCGTTGTATCGTCGCTAGCTGTCCACTCCACTGTCACTTCATCCTCATCGAATATCTCTCCTTCTTCCGGTGCAGTTATATCCACATCGGGAGGCGTTGTATCAACGGTGAAGTTGACGCTGTCTATCACTTCGTTGTCATCAGTTTCGTTCACTGCCTTTACATCTACCATATGCTCTCCGTCATCCAAAGCTTCGAAAGTGTGAGATGTTTCGGTATCTGTCTCCTGCCATCCTTCCTCGTTTATCCTGGTCTCGTGATAATCCGCATCTTCCGAAATCCATTCCAACAGAACATCGCTCTCGTTCAATATCTCTTCTTCTTCGGGCGACGTGATATCTATAGTCAAAGCACAGATATCTTCTTCTCTCGTTGATTCTCTTTTTTGCCTCATCTCGTACTCTTCTCCCATGCTCGACGGGGCGACGATGTTGAAGATAAAAAGTACAAGTACAGATATAAGGCAAAAAGTTACCACAAATTTTAGTTTTCTTCTTTTCATGTTTTCCCTCTCGATATCGATGGGGATATTAACACTGGGGTCTAGGGGGATACCCCATTCATTTAAGCTCGATTTTGATATTTATACTTTTGTATCAGATTTCAGATTGACTTTTTCACAACTCTATAAATATCCGATGATGATCATCGGCGGTAAATTCCAGGACAGCGGCTGCGCAGCAATTCAGCAGTGCCTCTAAAGAACAGGAACGGTTCTATGTCAGACTCTCTTTCCCACCGTTCTCGACAGTCGCACTCAAGGATATCCTTAAACGGTTTATGGTTTTGAGTTTGATTATAATCTTGGATTATTTTCTTGAGATCGTCGTCACACTCACCACAGTTGTGAGCTCCTCTCTTCGAACCCACACCGGCTTCCGAGATGAAAACCGCATTATCCGATGCCTCCGCTTGAGATAGAACTTCGATTATGGACCAAAGCCAAGGTGGACGGTAAAGGTTTTTTTTCCATAACTTTTCTACCAAAGTTCCTCTCTGTACGTTGACTGGGTTGATAGAGACGATATCCGTAAGGTCCTTTACTTTTCTTATCGATTCTACGACATCGTTGACAGCTTCTTTCTCGAGAAGAAAAGGCGGTTTCAGTAAAAGATAGGTTCGTATGGAGGCATGCTCAGAGATCTGTTTGACTTTCTTCTTATAATCTTTGAACCTGAAGCCCTTGTTTATACAGTTCTTCAAAACAAAATCGTTCGCAGATTCCAAGCCTATAGCGACTTCTAAAGTATCGACCTTTTTGGAATAGATCTTGATCTTTTTTGCGTCGATGAACTCGGGCCGGCTCTCTACCACTATCTTTTTTGCATCGAAAGCTTCAAGTATTTGCAACGCGAGCTTTTCGTTGATCTCGTGCTCGTCCAAAAAACTTCCAGACGTATAGATCTTCACTATCTCTTGACCCTCGTATTCGCTCAAAGCCCGATTCAACTGTTCTTTCAGAGCGTCTTCATCCATCTGGGGATTCGTATCTGTGTAATAACCGCACATGGAGCAGCCTGATGAATAGGACCATGAACAGCCTCTCGTACGGAAGATGATGGAAAAGGCATCGAGCGTCTTTTCCTCGAAGAATTCTCTCTCGTTCCAACAGGTTATCAGACCCTTATTCTCGCTCCTCGAGGTCCTCTCGTGTATGCTTTCGATCTCTTCTTTCAGTTTATTTTGATCCATCTTCAAATTGCTCAAATCCGGCGGCATATTAAACTTTTCTTATCCACGGGTTTCTACGGGATTGTACAGCCCGTTCCGTGTTTTACTCTCATCTGATCGCTCTATTGTGTTATCTGCGAATTATTTCGTTTCATATTTTATCACCTTTTTTGGTCATTTCGAAAAAGTTACCTAAAATATATGAACGAAGTCTTTTCCAGAATA
>SL_8KL_010_SEDDRAFT_10001393_pt1 | contig 20985 bp, 18 predicted proteins | sample SodLakKL_010_SED_4_FD_11160 | JGI IMG/M metagenome (IMG submission 11160)
TTGGCACACTCGCGATATTGATGGCCTCTGGTAAAACGTTGAAGGATACTGAGCAAGAAGAATAGTGACTTAAATACCGAAAAGCACACAAAATACACCAAAAACCCTTTCATTTTATTATTTTAACACTCTTCTCTCACAGTAAAAAAGCTAATAACTAGTCAAAAATAAGAAGTCAATTTCATAAAAATGGAAAATGTGCGGGTCAATTTCTTAAAGAGAAATACCGCTGCATAGTGTAGATAATAGAGATTGAAATTGATAGTTTTCGATCATATTTTCACAACAAGATCTAGGATATTTTATATAAGAAAAGCATTATACTTTAATTCCATTGATATTTTTTATTGTTTTGATATGTTTTATATTAGTGATTTCGGTTTTTACGTTAAAAGTAGGAGCTATTTCAAAAAATAAAAGATCAACGATACGACTTTAGATTAGTTTACAGGAGAGGAATTTAATGTCACTTATGAATTATAAATTGCTTATGATGTTGAAATAACACAGAAGATTAAATGAAGATTTTGAAAAAGTAGAGCATTATTAAAAAGATAATATATCGATATAAACTCAAGAAAACAATTCAAATCACATTTTGTGGACATGCGGACAATTACTGAAAATAAATCTAGAGAGCACATCATGATTAAATCTTGATAATAAAATCAAACATTTATTTCTATTTTCAGAAAATCATACGTAAGAAAAATTAGTTGAATGGAAAGAAATATCTAATTAGGGATATTACTTTGTTTGGATGTGAAGGGGATACAGGGTTTATAGAGAAAGCAAGTTCTAACATCACTGTTATTGAGATAACAGATGATCTAGAGATAAAAGCGTATTTTAATCTGAACATTTAGGAGTTAGAGATAGAACAAACAGAAGGAGGAGAAGTGCCGAATCCGCTAGGCAGTTTTCATGAATTCACTACTTTTACGGAAGTTAAGTTGAAAACGGTACCAGAAGAACATTATGATAATCTTCTCAGTTGTAATGTTGGAAATAGATATTGTAGAAAATCTCGTAATTACCGCTCAATTCCAACGAAAAAGTTATGAAATTAGCATGGAAACCTAAGAATAAGGAATTGTTAGCTCTGATTCAAATAATGTTATCTTAAAACATGGAGAAAAATTTACCATCGAGGCTATAGTAGATGAAAATTGGAATTTGGAGGAATAGTTAAGGGATTATGAATCTGACCAAAAAAGGATAACTTTTACAATTGAAGAAAACATGAACATAACTGCCAGTTTCATGAAAGAACTAGATGAGGAGTCTAAACTGTTTAACGACTGAGTAAAAGAGAATTATTGGGATATCTATCTCTTTGATTTACCTAGTCGTACTTTTAATTACAATAATATGTTGGAAAGAGCGCTAAGTTTTGTATATGATGTAACAAAATCGAACGATCTATGTTTTCAGAAATCATAGAAAAAGTGGCAAATTTGCGCCTAACGTTAATAGTAATCTAAGTAGGTACATAATAGGGATGTAGAGGTGATGTTAACACTAACCTCTGCTGAATATCAATCGAACCAATTTGGAGGTGGAGAATAAATGGATAAAATAAAAAAAGATAAGATTCTGGTATCCTCTATCTTTCTAAAAATAGCGATGTTAATTATATTCGAGAGAATTTGGATGATAGATATCGAAGCATCACTTGATACTGAGAAAAATAATAATGTTTGTATTTTAAAATTCTCAGGATCCGAGTGGAAGTCAGATGAACTGTGCGATAACATTTTTAGATCAGAAATAGAGGATAAGGCTAGAGTAAAATGAATTAAAAACGTATCATTTAACCCCGTTCGATGATGGTATGTATTTTTATCGATAGCAAAGAAAATGTGTGGATTAGTAATTAAGAATCAGAGGAGACATTTATGAAGTAGTTAGTATAGAAGGTTTTGAGAGTTGATATAGAACTGCCGCGAAAAACATGCCTAAATGGTTCATATCGTCTAGATACGCCCTTCTTAGAAGGGCTATTTTGTTGTTAGTTGGAACCTAGATATTTGTAGGATATCACCAAGATGGAGACAAAAACTTTCTGGGGAAAAACCCGATTATTTATGCAAAAGAACCTTACTCTCTTTGTTTTATTGTATTTACTTCTTGTAAGTTTATTAGATAATTGCTGAAAATGTTTTTCAGAAGCGGATTGAATCTATATTTGTCATATTTTTATATGAAAATCTTGATTTTTCTATCTTATTCTTTTTTTATTGTAAATCATCCACCATTTTTCTGACAACAATTCTCTAAGCAAATCGATTGGAAGACACTCATCGATTTTTTGGTTATTCTCTACTGCACCTATTATTACATTTATTTTTGATGGTAAGATTTGTATCTGAACGTGATGAAATGGTCCAAAAATTAAAAGAATTCCTTGAATGGTATAATAAAATCAAGCCACATATGAGCTTCGATTGGGATAATCTTGAAATTCCTAAACAGGTATTTTGGAAAAAATGTCTTTCAGCTATTCTAGGATCTTTATTTCAAATGATTGAAAAATGGGTCGAACGAAATAATCAAAGAATAACACAGATGTAGTTTCTAAAAAATAGAAAAGCCGATCAGATATGACCTTCTCTTTGATATTTCACCATCTCTGAGTCCGCTTCCAACCAATCGACTTCAGCTCTGCTGAATATCTTCTCCGCCCTTTTTTCCGCTTTTTTTCTTATTTTTTCCTCGTCGATGCTTACAAATCCGTTGTCTCTGATCACCTCTTCACCGTTGACTATAACGTTGTCCACTTCGTAACCAGTGGTAGAATAGATAAGGTTCGGGATGAAATTGCTGAAAGGAACATCAACGGAGGGAGTCATGTTCAACTTTTTTAGGTCTACGGTTATGAGATCGGCCTTTTTACCCTCTTTGAGTGTTCCTACGCTATCTTCTAAACCCAATACCTCGCTGCCTCCTTTAGTACTTAACTTCAATGCCTCCCAGGCGGGGAGTGCTGTAGGATCCTTTTCATGGCACTTACTGAGTAGACTTATGGTTCTCATCTCCCTGAATATGTTGTGGGCTCCATTACCCGGCGTTTGATCCGAACCTAGAGCGGCTTTTCCACCGAGCTCCAAAAAGGTCTTCACCGGTGGAACTATACCGTCGATCATACTGATAGAACTGGGACAGCCCACCATATTCACTCCTCTTTCGGCCATCAACTTCTTTTCTTCATGACTAGCTCCGTGGCAGTGAGCCGCGATGAGATCCTCTTGGATCATATCTAACTCATCGAGCTTTTTTACGGTGGATTTACCATACCTTCTTTTTATCTGCTCCTCTTCCCTTCCACCTTGGGCAACATGCATGTGAACCCTCCTTTTCTTTTCTTCCGATCTCCGCTTTATCTCTTCCAAAGTTTCAAGGGTCACCATATCAAGAGCTTGAGGACCGTATATCGGTTCTACTAATCCTTTTTCCGCATGATCCTCAAAAAGTCTTTCATTCTTTGCCAGTTTATCTTCGGATCTCTCCAAGACGTAAAGTTCTCCCTCTTTATCAACGACTTCGTTGATGGTCTCTGCTCCCGCGACCCTCACTCCGAATGGAATATATACATCTTTTATGAGTCGGTCAACATCCCTAGCGAACTCTGCAAAAGTAGTGGTACCTGCTTTCAACCCCTCCATGATCGATAACTTAGATGACAAAAGATGGTCCTCTTCATCCATATTTTGAGCTATCGGCCCCAAAGCTCTGTTCATCCACTCTTTTTCTGGTACGTCTTGTGCTGAACCCCGGAGAAGTGATAATGAAGTGTGAACATGGGCATCGATGAGTCCCGGCATCGTCACATGATCGGAACCGTCTATGATCTCCTCGTAATCTTCTTCATCGATGTTTCGACTTTTTCCCACAAAGGTCAGTTTGTCATCCTCCACACCTACGGCACCGTTCTTTATCAATCCTAAACTATCTCCTTCGAAAGTCATCAGTCTGGTATTGATTATCGCCAAATTCATATCTACCAACCCTTGATCTTTTTAGATTACATACTCACATGTGAATACCTTTACAGTTCATCCTCCAGTCACCGGAGGCATCACCGCAACTTCATCTCCTTCCTCAAGTACGTGATCGTCACTAGCTTTGTGCTTATTAACTGACACGATCAGTATATCCCTTATATTTTCCAATCCAGGATACTCATCGATCAATTCTTCCACTAGATCTTCAACTTTTGTACCCTTTTCCAACTCCATAGTCATCTCTTTTTCTCCGACGGTCTGTCGGACCATTGCAAAAAACTTCACTACTACATTTATCTCTTCTGACATCGTCTTTCCATTTTAGAAGCGATTTATATAAACTTTGCTTTAGACTGAGAATTTCGGTAATAGTAATTAAAGACTATCTACCACTCATTCCTTTATTTTCAAATCCTATTTTAGTTGATTTTGATCACTTTTCCCGCTGCTTTCCGCAATCGGTTCATAATCGCCACTCCAACACCTGTCTCACTAACTCCTTCTACCACTATTATATCGACTGCTTCTTGGTCAAATTCACGGAGTAATTTAAATAAATTATTACTGATTTCCCGTAATTCATTACGACTACCCATATTCTTAACTAAATTATGATCATATTTGCTCAAAGTCTCAGTCGTCGCCATAATTCCTACTTTCTGATCTAAATTAGTAGCTAAACTATTAATTTTAGTAGCTATTTCATTTGGTTTACCTTCTACTAATAAAACATCAGCCTGAGGACTATAATGTTTATATTTCATCCCCGGAGAACTAGGTTTTTCTTTTGATTTAGCCACTTCTTCCACATCAGCTACTTCTATATCCTCTAGAACTGCCTGTAGTTCTTTATAAGTTATATCGCCCGGGCGTAACAATACCGGAGGAGTCTGAGAACAATCAACTACTGTTGATTCCACTCCTACGTCAGTTGGCCCACCGTCAACCACTCCCGCAATTTTACCTTCTAAATCCTCTAAAACATGCTGGGCCAAGGTAGGACTAGGTCGGCCCGATAGATTAGCACTAGGAGCTGCTAGCGGCACTCCAGCTTGCTTGATTAAGTTTAAAGCTAGGGGATGATCAGGCATTCTAACTGCTACCGTATCTAGGTTAGCAGTAGTAACATTAGACACTTGACTAGCCTTAGAAACTATTACTGTCAATGGGCCTGGCCAAAACTGCGCTGTCAATTTCTTTGCAGTTTCCGGCACTTTAGCTGCTAGCTGCTTTAGATCATCTCTATTAGCTATATGTACAATCAACGGATTATCTGCCGGTCGACCCTTAGCAGTAAAAATACTTTCAACTGCTTGGCTATCTAAAGCATTAGCTCCTAAACCGTAAACAGTTTCTGTCGGAAAGGCCACTAGCTTACCCTCTTTTAATAATTTAGCCGCATCTTCTATATTTTCAGCAGAAAATCGCTTGGTTTTATTCATCGTATTCTTCCTTTCTGATTATAATTTTTCCACTCCAATCTCTATCTGTTTTCTGTTTACCGCAGCTATATCGAGGCGAATCATCCCTTTCTTTCACTTGCCCATATAGAGTATCGATAGATTTTCGAAGTTATTCTACTAGTCCTTCTTCTTTCAACTGCTGATAGTCCTCCTCTATCAAAGTATCAAGATCTTTGACATCGAAATGCTCTTCACCGGTCCAGGCGTTGGCAGCAGCTTTATACATATCGGAGACGAAATCTACCAGTTTCTTCGGTAGCTCAGGCGGTTCGGGCCATTCTTCTTTGGGGAGGTCTTTCTCCTTCGCTTCCTCCATTTTTTCGTGCCATTTTCCACCTCTGTAATAATTCCTGAGCATCTGCTTGCTAAGTTTGAAACCATCGTATTCGAATCTATCTTCGTCCAAAGTTCCTAGAACATCCGCCAACATCAACTCTCCGTTCCTGTCGAGCGCAACTTCCATCTTGCCGTCAAGATGCTTCCAACCCAATTCTTCAGCTTTTTCGTTGATGAAGTCGTTTACATCGATAGCTTTCTTTTTGATGAGATCGATCATTTCGTCGTCGAACCCAGTGTGTTCCTTGACTTCATCTAGATTCTTAAAGTACCGATCGAATTTCTCGAATTTAGTACTGTAATCGATGATAGGAGGATCCAATTCCGTGTTCACCTCAGGATAACCATCTAGACCAAGATCTTCCGGTTCTACCTTTCCCTTGTCTAGTCTTCGAAAGACGGAGCTACCCTCGCCCAGATAGTTCCTATATATTATTTCCAGCGGAACCATCATGTTCTTGTACTCCTCTGGTTTTTCGTCTGTAAAAACATTGACGAGCTTGAACTTCATCCTGTTGTCCTCTTCAAGTTCGATGAAATGAGTCTTTATTCCCTCTTTTTCAAGCTCTTTGAAGTTGTGAGCACCCATCAAACACAGTGCTTTTCCTTTACCTTCTATCTCATCGGGCATCTCCCCGTAGTCGAAAACGCTGTATCTGTCGCTGAACTCGAAAATCCCTATACCTTCTTCATCTTCAGTCGGTTCTTCTAAAATCTCTAAATCTTTTACACTCCCCATTTTATCTCACCTCTTCATCATCTTTATCTATCTGTTTTCTGTTTTCTTCTTGATATTCTTTTATCCTTTCCTGAAGGTCTCTATCGGTCAAGCTCAGTATTTTAGCCGCAGCTAGACCTGCCTGTTCGGTTCCTATTACTACCAAGGGACATACACCTGAGGGCATCCTCAGACTTGAAAATATATCTGCTCCTGCAAATTTACTGCTATATGGCGGGCAAGCGATGACAGGTTTCTCTGTCTGAGCATCGACAAATCCGCTCAGTGCGTTGCTCCGTCCCGCTACCGTTATATAAACTACCTTTTCGTCCTCGTATTCCTCCAAGATATCGAGCGCTTTTAAAGGCACTTTGTGCGCTGAAGCTATCCTCATTTCACTATCAATACCTAACTCGTCTAACGTAGCTACTATATCTTCTGACCAATCCATATCGCTTTTCGATCCCATTATAATTACAACTTTCATTTTTATCACCTATGCCATCTTTTCAGCGACCAGATTGTATATTTCGAACATCTCCTTTATTTCATCGATCCTCAGAAAGTAGAACTTTTCTGGTGGTTTTTTCTCGTACTCCACTAGACCGAGGTCGTACAACAACTTGAGATGCTTCGAAGCCGAAGATTCCGTCAAATCCAATTCATCAGCGATCTCGTGGACCGACATCCTCTCGTTCTCACAGAGTATCTGCAGAATTTTTCTTCTCTTTCTAGATCTGATCGCTCTTGCGAGTTTTTCATCAGGCATTGTCTTCCGCAAAAAAGTCCCGATATATAACACTTTCGAAGTTGAACAATAGCGCAACATGGAAATTAGAGGTAATGGTTTTCGCTGAATCACTTCTAAAGGTCTTCATTAAAACATTAAGAGTTAACATTCCTCTGAGACGTAAGTTTTTTATGGGAGATAGGGCTATCCCAAACTGCTCAATGGGCCAGTTGATGCGGTAGGAATCAAAGATTCCTACTATCACTCGGTCATAGCCCTCGTGATGCGGTAGGAATCAAAGATTCCTACTTTCTCCGTGACCCTACACTCGCAAAAATTCGTTCTGGGCCAGTAGATCAGTCTGGCAGATCGCCACCTTGGCAACGCGAAAAAACCGCTGAAATGGTGGAGGCCCGGGGTTCAAATCCCCGCTGGTCCACTTTTTAGAATTCTTGATTTAAGGTTTAACATATGCCCATCCTTCATCCTGTTTGACAACCAGTTCGCTAACACCGGCTGGTACTATCTCAGCCTCTTCTATCAGTTCTTTTTCCTTTATATCAAAACCGTTCAAACTATTCAAACAAACTTTGATAACCGCTCCTCTTTTCGCTAGATATCTTAATCTATTTTTATGTTGACTGTCCTCCTTGCTGATCTTCACTGCTGGTCCGTTCAAAAGCAGCTCGACCTGTACATCATCCTCCCCTAAATCATCTAAGATATTTTTCATGTTAGATATGGCCGCAACGGCCTTCTCCTCCTCATGGATATGGAACAAAGCTCTATATGGCATACTCTCACTTTGCATAAGAATATCTACCTTTTACAAAAGAATTATCATCATTTCTCTAATTAAGAATACGGACATCAGATTACATTTTAATCTCTTCGATAACTATATATGTGAGGTATCCCATACATGATTAGATAACATGATCGCCTCGATAATGGCTATCATCGCCGGATTAGTTCTTCTCAGTGGGCTGATAGGTGCTGTTCCCGCTTTTGGCGATATCCTGCAGCGTTTCGCTAAGTGGCTCGGTGGTTTTCAGGGTCTTATCGGAATAGTGGCGATAGTCGTAGGTGTATTAGATCTCTGGAGCGGAACGGGTTTGATGCTGATCTTCGCAGGTATAGTGCTAGGAGCAGGCATCTTACAGACACTGCCCGCGGTAGGTGAAGAACTCGAAAGATTGGCTAAAGTATTGGGAAGTTTTCAGACCATCATCGGTATCGTGACCTTGATTGTCGGTATAATCGGTCTCTTCTAGAAACTGATAAATTTTAAGTAATTTACCGCTCATTAACATAGATGATAGCATGGAAAATGGGAAAGAAGATCATTATGTAGAAGAGGTCAGCTGTTCCAACTGTTCTTTTCACGGCGAGGTACAGATCGAGAAAGGGAACAGACTTGGAGATGTGGAATGTCCCCGCTGCGGAGTCAAAAGTCTAAGAAAATCCTTGAGAGGTACGGTGAAAAAAGAGCTGGATAATATTTTTGGCTGACTTCTAACTTTCTATCACATGAAGCTTGACTTTCCTGCTTCTTCCTCCATCCAGTTCCAAGAATAGTATTTTCTGCCAAGACCCCAAAGCCATCTTTCCCTTCTCTATAGGGATATGAACGGAAGGTTTGATCATGCTGCTCAGTATGTGGGCATGGGCGTTCTGTTCTCCTGACATTCCCGAATACTTTGCATTATGTTTGTAATCTCTTTTCAACGGAACCAGTCTTTTGTAGGTTTCCAACATATCTTCCCACAGTTCTTCGTCCCCCTCCTGGATAGTGACCGCGGCAGTGGTGTGGGGAACATAAAGTGTCAACAAACCTTCTTCGATGTCATCGATCTTACCTTTCACTTTTCCAGTTAAATCTTTGACTTCCAGCTGCTTATTCGTCTTTATCCTTATTTCTTCCATATCATAACCTCCTATAACTCTATCAAATAAAAAGGTAAAAATGTTTTCGCTCTTTTCACCCCAACTCTTTCAAAACTAGTGATCTAGCTTTTTCCAACGCATCTTTTCTACCTTCCGGCTTGCTGCCCCCACCTTGGGCTGTCTTAGGCGATCCTCCTCCTCCGCCGTTTATCTTTCTCGCGGCCTGGTTCAATATCTCGACCATATCGAGATCCAGGTCATCGCTCCTCGAAAATACGAGTTGAGCTTTTTCTCCCTCTGAAGCTAGCAGAACGACTCTGCCATCTTTCGAAGTTATACGCTCGGCGGTGGCCAACATCTCTTTCGTATCCATATCTAGTGAATCGACTATGAGTTCTATTTCTTCAACTTGCTCTCCTGGGAGGAGTTCTTCAGCCGTCGCTATTGACCTGTACTTTCTCAACTCCTCCAACTCTTTGCCGCGCTCTTTCCATTCTTTAAAGAACCGCTCAGAAGTACTCGGAAGCTTTTCAGGATCTACATTGAATTTCGAAGCGGACTCTTTCAAAAGATCTTCCTGCTTCTGTAAATATTCTATGGTCGCGATACCGGCGGAATATTCTAGTCTTTCAACTCCATCTTGGATACGCTGTGTGCTCAATATTTTTATAGCACCGACTTCCGCTGTACTGTCCACATGGGTTCCTCCACATGCCTGAGCATCGTAATCTTTTACGTCTGATATGTGGACCACGCGGATTATCTCGCTCTCCGGTACACCACCTTGGTACAACTGAAAACCGAATCTCTGTTCGGCTTCATCTCTAGTAAGCTCTTCCTTCCTCACCGGAACATCGTTCAAAACTATCTGGTTGGCAATCTTTTCGATCTCCTTAATTTCATTTCTATCTATCCTTTTGTAGTGAGACAGGTCCAACCTAGCACTTTTGACGCCTTTTTTTGCGCCTCTCTGCCATATATGGTCACCAAGGACTTCCCGGGCGGCACTTATTATTATGTGAGTGGCAGAATGATGTCTTGAAAGTGAACTCCTCCTTTCCCAATCCACTCTTCCCTGAACGACTTCTCCTTTTGGTATATTGGCGTCGATCTCATGAATTATCAATCCGTTTTCCCTCCAAACGTGCCCCACCGGATAACTCCCTTCATCGGTTACTAAAACACCATGATCGGCGGGTTGTCCTCCACCCTCAGGATAGAATAAGGTCTGATCGAGGATCACTTTACCTTCCTCTGAATGTAAAACGACCGCTTCAAAAGTATCGGCTCGGGTATTGTCATAATAGAGGGTCTCCGTATCTGGGAGGTCCAACCCTTTTGTTTCCACCTTTTCCTTTTTGGATTCCTCTTCCTTTTTCTTTTTCTCGATCTCTGCTTCCTCATGACGCTCTGCCAGCATAGAGTTGAATTCCTCGGGGATCTTGACTTCGATGTCGAGATCGTCAGCCAACTCTTTGACTATAGTAGGATGGATACCGTGGGTATCGTAAAAATCTAAGAGTTTTTCCAAAGATAATTCTTCACCGCTTTCAAGTGATTCTAGTTCTCTTTTTACCATCCTTTTTCCTTTCTCTAGCGTTTCTCTGTATTTTTTCACTTCTTTTTCTAAAATATCGAAGACAAGGTCTCTTTTCTCCATATCGATCAAGTCAGCGTGTAGTTCCATCTGTTTTTCAACCAATTCGGTTAAAGTAAGGTCTGTTTCCAATCTATCTATCTGCCTTAGAGCTCTCCTGATCATCATCCTTGAAAGATAGCCCTCTTCAACATTCGAGGGAACTACACCATCTGTTAGCATCAGAGCTATAGCATAACTGTGATCGGCTAGAGTATAAACTGATCTTAATTTTGCCAACCTTTCCACTATCTCATCTCTATCCATATTTAGTTCGCTGATGGATATCCTTTCCATCAACTCCTCTATAAGCCCCTCGTCCTCGAAATCCCTTCCCGATGTCCCAGCAAGGTTGGTATATTCTTTGAGCATTTTTCTGTAAGCTTCGTCATCTAGAGGATGGTCGATATCTAAACTTTTTATAATAAATTCTATCATCTGAGGATAGACTGAATCATATATAGTGGGAGCCCCCTCGGTAATCCAAGACAACCTTTCAAGTCCGTATCCGGTATCCACCACGTTCAGATACAGGGGTGAATAAGTTTCATCTTCTAATTCTATATCGCCCTCAGGGTCAGTTTCAAGATTCATGAACACAAGTGTAGCTACCTCTAGACCCTGTACGTTGACTTCCAGAGAGGGACCGGCATTGCCCCCACCTATCCACGGATGTTCTTTGTAGGCTATTAGGTGTTCAGGTACTCCTATCTCTTTAAGAAATTCATGACAGTATTCGACTGTCTCCTCTTTCCAGTATACCATGTTTTCTTTTGAATTGAAAGAATGATGTCCCATCATCTCGAAAGCTGTCTGATGTTTACCTGTTTTTCCGACTTCATCTACGTCAGGGAGCCTGATGCTAGGTTGAGAAACCACCAATGGGTTAGCCGGCGGTTTTACTTGTCCAGATGTGACATGAGGTTGAAAATCATATATACTAGCATGAACTAAAAAAACGTCGTCTCTCCATCTTGCCACCACTGGGTACCTTTCTAGAGGAGTGTGATCTCTATCTTGGAAAAATCCGATAAAGAGATCCCTCATCTCTTTCACGGTGAAAGTCCTTTCAGTAGGAGTATCTCCGATGAACTCGAATTCGGTGCAGGGCGCGTCTTGACAAGTTTCCATATCCTCTTCCAGTGTCCAAAAGTAAGATCCACACTCTGAACATCTCTTTCGGACGAAACCGTGCTCTTCGAAGTATGTCAGCCTGTACTCTTCTTCAAACATGATATAAAATGGATTCTACATGGGTTAAATAAAATGTTCGGCCGTAAAAGGTAATACCTCTTGTCACGTGTTGAGGAAAACGTATAATAGGGTCCATTAAGGATTAAAAAGTATCGATGAACTTAAAGGAAAAGAAAATATTGATATACTCTATACTTGCGGTTCTTATCTCTTCATGGTTTATCGGCAACTTGGAGAATCTTGAGGTCGATAGAGGAGCAGAGCCTCTCGTTCTAACCGAATTTTATTCTTTGATCTTCTTCGGAGTTGTTCTATTGGCGATATCTCTTTCTGTTCTGTATCTAGTATTTATCTCATCAGGATTGAAGATAGAAAAAAGGAGTGTTATGAGCCGCCTCCTTCTTTTTGGTTTCTGGGTTTTTCTTTTTTTGGGAGGAGTCATACTGTTCTACGTCGGATTTTTTGAGGGTGGATTATTTAGAGGCTTCTGGATCCCTTCTGGTACCGGTATTTCTCTAGGTCCTTTGTTCATTGATGTAAGCATCATCATCTTTATCTCATTGGTAGGGGTATTTTTAGGCCTCTATCTATACTTTAATATCAAAGAAAGAAGGACGAAAAGATCTTCAGTGGCACTTGACCATATGGAAAGGGAAGCCCTTCTAGAGGCGGATCAAGAAGATGGTAAAACTGAAGAAGAGGAATTAGAGGAATCATTGACTTCGACTCTTGATAAAGCGATCTCAGGATTAGATGAAGGAGATGAAGTCAGATCCACCATAATACGCTGCTACAGAGAGATGAGCCAACTCTTAGAAAAAAAGGGTGCAAAAAATGAATCATTCATGACTCCTAGAGAATTCAAGAATGAAACGATAGACGAGATACCAATGTTCAAAAAGATAATCTCTGAGATCACTTTTCTCTTTGAAGAAGCTAGATACAGTCCTCATAGGCTGAGAGAGAAAGATAGGGACATCGTGTTGTCACATCTTAAAAAGTTGAAGGAGGAGACAGGATGAGTCCCGCAAAAGAAAAAGAAAGTACTCTTGACGAAGATGTTATTATTTCTGGGGCCGAAGTAACCGAAGAGCTACTGGTTCTTCAGTCTAGCTGGTTGGAAAGAAAAAATCCAGAAAGAATAGATCCGATGTTGGAACTTTTATCGTTTGTTTCCATAGCTTTGTTTTTGACATTGCTTTTACCTTTTGCTGGAGGTAACCCGAGACAGCTCATAGGTATAATTTTGATCTGCTGGGTTGCATTTTTCATCATATTCAAAGTAAAAAGAGATACCATGAGCCTGTCTAGATGGAGAAACCCCCATCGAAAGAAAAAGCTGATAAATCTTCCGCTTAAAAAAGACTCCAAAACCGTGGACAGAGCCCTAGGTGGCTTAGAACTCAGTAGATTGCTTGTTGAAAAAAAGTTGAGACGTGGGTTGATAGAGAAGATAAAGGAAAAGGAGAATCTCTCTGAGAGTGAAGCTAAAACTCTTCTAAAAGATAAGTCTAAATTAAATGAGATAGTTAAAGATGAAACATTGACTGAATTTTTAGTGGAGAAAAAGGAGATAGAAGATGTAAGGAATGAAGTAAGCACCGATAAAAAGATAAACCTAACAGATGTAAAAAAGATGATACCGAAGATAAAAAAGGAGAAAACGAAAATCGATGAATCCTATAGGAAAAAGATAGCAGATATTCTTAAAAGGATATCTGATTGGGAGGGAAGGTAAAATATGAAATCGATGACGAGTTTTTCACTTTTAGTCCTAACGATTTTATCTCTTATCCTGGGTGTTTCACTAGGGAGTTGGGTCTTTCTTGTGGTTACCATTGCCAGTTTTTCCATCCTAGCTATAGGGAATAGAGGTGTGATAAAAGGTGAAGTGAAGTTAGAAGTTGAGAGGAAGTCCGAAGAAAAGAGCGTCTATGAAGGAGATAAAGTCTGGATTGAGCTGTCGATAGAAAACAAGGGCAGAGCTTTGAACTATCTAGAAGTCTATGATTCTTTGCCAGAAAATACCCAGATCGTAGAAGGCTCCAATCATCAACTCCTGAGACTAGACAAAGGTGAAGAAAAAACCATCAGTTACAAGATAACCTGTCCCCAAAGGGGAGAGATGGAGATAGGGCCCGTTAAATTGAGGTACCGGGATCCTTTGAACTTTCATGTCGAAGAGTGGACGAGCCAAAAGTTGATGAAACTTTTCGTTTTGCCAAAGATTGAAAAACTAAAGAAGGTAAACGTTAGACCTCTCTACACGAGAGAATGGATAGGGAACATAAAATCTCAGACGATGGGTATGGGTACGGAATTTTTCTCTATAAGAGAGTATACTGCAGAGGATGATCTTGGCAAGATCAATTGGAAAGCTACTTCTAGATTTTTAGAGCCCATGAGCAATGAATACGTCGGAGAAAGATCGGGGGATGTTATAATAATAGTGGATGGTCATCGTTTCAGCAATATCGGTACATTTGAAGAGAATACATTGAATGCGACGATCAGAGCTGCTGGAAGCCTAGCTAATTCGATCCTCATGGATAGGAACCGTGTCGGATTGATAATTCTAGGGGACTTTTTGAGTTGGGTCTATCCCGATTCAGGTAGAGATCATTACTATAAGATATTGGAAAAACTGAGTGGAGTTGAAGAAGGTGGTATGTGGAAACTGAAAGACACTAAATGGTTGCTGAAACGTTTCTTTCCAAATAGAAGCATGATCATATTCATATCTCCTTTGCTTTCTGAAACTGTAAGTGAGATAATTGTAGATATCTGTGAAAAAGAATACAACGTTATGGTCATATCTCCAAATCCTTTGACCATCCAAAAAGAGTTAGTTGATACACATAATCCATTGGCCGAAGAGATCACACAACTTGAGAGAGATATAAAATTGGAAAGGTTGTGGAAATACAGCATGGTCGTTGATTGGAGTCCGAATGAACCCTTAGAGGCATCATTGCAGGAGGTGATCAGATACTGGAAAAGAAATTAGGTGAGTTGTGGGTGGCAATCGCAGTTTTACTCGTTACTCTTTTGGCATCTTTACATTTATATCAAATTTACGGCTGGTGGGCTCCTATGGTAGGAGGTATCATCTCGACTATAGGTTTAAAGTTCAAAAAAGTTCTGTTGATCGATTTTGGTTTATTGATATCTGGTTTATTTTATTTTTACTTCCAGCACGAAATACCCTTGACTTACGGGAATATTTTCTTTATAGTTATCATGTTCTTCTTATTTTTTGGATGTTGGGTATTTATGAGGAGAGCAGTCTTGATAGATTATGTAGAGAAAGACTTGGTTGGAGAACGAGGTCAAGATCACCTGAAAGAATATAAAAACCACTCGGTCTACCACTATCTATGGGTGATAACGCTCGGTTTTATAGTCACCATATTGGGCAGCTTGATAGCTGTACATGGATTCATCGCCGATTTTCCCGCGGAAGTAGGCCCTTACATGCTTGTTCTTCTCAGCGGTGGTGTCATACTCTCGGTTTACGTAGTGGTGGTCATACTTCCAAAATATTTTGCAGTTAATTAAAATAAGGCATCATAGACGCATGGGGATATCGAAGAACTGATGTTTCACTCGAATTTTATTCCTTTTTCTTCCAATACCACGCCTGCACCTTCTTCGACACTTCCAACGACTTTTCCTTTAACATGATCGGCGACTTCGTGCGCATCTTCTGGAGGAACCACCAAGCAGAAACCCATCCCCATGTTGAAGGTCCTGTACATCTCTTTTTCAGCCACATTTCCTTCTTCTTTTAAAAATTCAAAGATGGGTTGAGGTTCTAAGGGATCGTTTATGAGATATTGAAAATCTGTGTTGATCCTCTTAACATTTTTGAGTCCTCCTCCCGTGATGTTCGCCATACCCTTGATATCGAATCTTTTAACGGCTTCAAGAACGACCTTTGTATAGATCTCAGTAGGCCTCAAGAGTTCTTCACCTATAGTTCCAAAATCGAGTTCATCGTGATAACTGTGATTCGATTCGTCCACTATCTTCCGGGCCAGAGTTAAGCCGTTAGAATGTATGCCTGAACTCTGTAACCCTATGATTTTATCGCTCTCTTCAACTTCACTACCGTCGATTATATCCTCTTTTTCAACGTAACCCATTGCAGTCCCTGCGATATCGAAATCCGTGATTATATCGCCTAATGTAGCGGTCTCGCCGCCGATGATGGTCATATTCGATAGTTCCGCACCTTTTTGAAGTCCCTTCCCTATCTCTTCGGTGAGTTGAGGATCCGGTTCTTCAAGGGCTAGATAATCAACGAAAGCTATGGGTTCTGCTCCATGGCATATCGTATCATTCACGTTCATCGCTATACAGTCGATACCTATCGTATCCCATTTCTCCATCTTGGTAGCCACTAAAAGCTTTGTACCGACGCCGTCAGTGCAAAGTGAGAGGGCGAACTCTCCAAAATCTACAAGCCCTGTGAATTCACTCTTGAGAGGTGCCCCTTTACCTTCTCTAGCAAATAAAACAGTATCTTTCAAAGCGCTGATAGCTTCCTCTTCTTCCTCGATATCAACACCAGCTTCTTCGTACGTGAGTCCTGACATGGATTTGCATCTCTATCGACCTTTATTATGTTTTCCGTCTATCAAGTAAAATTTTAAATCGGAGGATACGATTGTAACTTTGGATACTTTATCAGGAGGTCCTAGAATTGGCGCTCAAAGAGCAGTTGGACGTATTCGAGCAGGAGATCAAAGTGATCGAAGAAAAAGTTCCTGTAGATCTGCAGGTCAGTAAAGAAGCTAATAAAGAGCCTGAGAAACCGGTATACTTTCCAAATTTTCCGGGAGGTTCATTGGTGATAAATCTGTGGGGTTCTAGGGAAAGATTGGCCGACCATCTGAACATCGAAAAAGAAGAGATTTTGGATCTTTTGGCCGAGTCAGTAGATGATCCCTCCGAACCGGTGAAAAAGGACAAAGGCGCATTCGAAGATATCATAAAGAAAGATTTTGATCTGAGAGATCTCCCTATCCCGAAATACTATCCTAAAGATGGAGGAAGGTACATAACTTCTGGTGTGGTGGTAGCAGAACAGGACGGAAAGAGAAATCTATCCTATCACAGGATGATGCTGATAGGTGAAAAAAGATTCACCATGAGGCTCTGTCCCCGGGACCTGAAAAAGATGTACGAAAAATCATTAGAAAGGGATGAGGACCTAGATATCGCGGTGATAATTGGTACCGATCCAACGGTCCTGCTTTCAGGATCGACTTCAGTGGGATTCGAAACAGACGAACTGAAAGTCGCTAATTCACTTTCGAAAATGACCAAAGGAGAAAAGATCGAGATCACCGAACTGGATAACGGTATCTCGGTACCTGCTGACGCTGATTACATACTTAAAGGCAGGATAACTGCCGAAAAAGGAACAGAGGGTCCATTCGTTGACATCACAGGGACCTACGATAGAGTGAGACAACAGCCTGTAGTGGAGATAGATGAAGTGCTGCGTCGTCAAGATGCGGTCTTCCATGCGCTCCTCCCTGGAGGATATGAACACTTCCTCTTGATGGGACTACCAAGAGAAGCGGTGATGAAGAGAGAGTTGAAAAAGTTAGAAAGTGTCGAGGTCAAAGATGTTCGTCTCACTCAAGGTGGGTGCAGTTGGCTTCACGGCGTCGTGTCGGTAAAATTTGAGGGAAACGTGGAAAAGATAATCGAGAAGGCTTTTGAAGCCCACGGTTCCATGAAAAAGGTGACAGTCGTGGACGAAGATATCAACGTATATGATGATGAAGATGTTGAGTGGGCAATTGCTACGAGATTCCAGCCCGACGAAGATATCTACGTTTACAAGGACAGAAAAGGTAGTTCTTTAGATCCTAGTGCCCCTGAAATGACCGCGAAGTGGGGTTTAGACGCGACGAAGCCCTGGGAAGGGGATGAATTCGAAAGAGCCGAAGTCAATTAGAGGATACAATGAAGAGGACAGAAAAGGTCTCTGAAAAGGTCGATAGAGATGAAGAAGAACAGGGGGACACGTCTGAGAAGGAACAGGTGGAATATCCCTACGAATTCGATGAAGAGAAGAGGAAAAAAGCAAAAGTATACTCGAAGCAGAAGATGTACACGGGATTTTTTGGTGGCACCATTTTAACCCTACTATATCTCTCGGTCACCTATTTCACTGGATTCGCAGAACATCTTTCTTATTGGATAGGTGATATGACTTCAGGGACTTTACTTTCCCATCATTGGATGAACGCCGCTATATTCATCGCGTTTTATTTTTTACTGTTATCTCTGATTTCGCTTCCAGTATCCTATTATTCTGGATTTTTGTTGGAGCACAAGTATGATCTCAGCAATGAGACCCTTAGAGGATGGGTGAAGGACCAGTTAAAATCTCTAGCTATCTCACTGCTGATGACCACGCCTATAATTTTAGGACTCTTCTTTTTAGGCTCCACATTCCCGGATCTTTGGTGGTTGTATGCTGGAATATTACTTTTTGCAATATCCGGCATCCTTTCCAACATCTCTCATCTGGTGATACTACCGCTTTTCTATGATCTAGAGGAATTGTCTGATGAGGAACTGAAGCAGAGGCTTGTAGAGATGGCGGAGTCTCACGGTGTTAAGAAAGTGGAGAAGGTAGTGGTTGTGAAAGCGGGTGAAAAAACTGAGAAAGCGAACGCTGGATTCGCCGGAATGGGGAAGACGAAAAGGCTGCTGTTATTTGATACCTTACTGGAGAAGTTCCATCCGAAAGAGATAGAAAGTGTCGTAGCTCATGAGATGGGGCATTATGTGAATAAAGACGTCATCAGGTTCATGCTCATAAATGCGGTACTGATCTTCCCGATGTTCTATCTGGCCGGAGAGGTATTCACGTCTTGGTGGAGTTTCGCAAACATCTACCATCTCCCTATATTTTTACTGATCTTGTACGGCCTCTATTCATTGGTTGATCCCGCTACTCTGGCCTACAGCCGTTATCGGGAAAAGGAAGCCGACAGGTTCGCAATCAGAGCAGTGAAAGACAGAGACGCTTTCATATCGACTTTTAAAAGGCTGTCAGATATCGCTCTTTCCGAGGTGGATCCTCATCGGCTGGTAGAGATATTTTTTTATGGTCATCCAACCCCGATAAAAAGGATCAAGATGGCTGAAGAGATTGATAAAGACGTCTGAATCTGAATCTAAAATCTCCCTAGTAAAACTATTGAGTTGATTTTCCGAGAAAAAAATGCGAAAAATGGATCAAAACTATTTAAAAGGAGTGATCATCCCGAAAATATAAATAAAAAAATACTATCCAAAACCAGGAGGAACCTCAATGAGTACAAACTCCGAAAATGATGACGACGAAACTAAAAAAGGAATGACTTTTATCATACTCGGAATGCTTGGTTACGGTGTTTCAGAAGCATTTTCTGCCGTTGGAAGTATTGGCCAAGCTGATATGATAAGAGAAGAAACTACCATCAACGGGGGTAGTACAGGTGCAGCCTGTCTTGGCAGCCTTGTAGGTCTCGTAGCATTCCTACTTCTCGTAGCTGGAATATACAAGATATATCAAGGAAGTAAATCTTTATCGGGTTTCAAACACGCCAGAAAAGTCAAGATCGGTGGAGGGTCTATCCTTGTTGGAGTATTAGTCTCTCTTTTCGGGGCCTCAGCGGTTATTGGTAGTGAAATAAGCACTATAGGTGAGGCAAGATCTATGCTTATAAACGCATCTATAGTCGGTGCCATCGGTGGGATTCTACTTATTGCAGGTTTGATCTATTTGGTCTATGAATTGGGCACCGAAAAACAGAAAAAATATGCGATGGGAATCCTTGGCCTATACATAATCGTCAGAATAGGAACCGTAATGATGATGTATAATGTACCATCTGGAGATGAATATGAAATGGTCGCATCGATGTTCAGGAGAGGGGGACTTTCTACCGGCTTAGAATCTATTTTTAGTTTCACCCTTGCTGGTTTCTACTTCTTTGTTAGGGAAAACTACCTAAACGAAAAAGTAAAAAAACAAAACAAAGACATTGAGTGGACATCGCCAGATACTAAAGAAAAAGGATATGGTCGGGATCCGAGGATTTCAGTAAAAGAATGTCCGGTCTGCCAAGAAAAGGAGTTAGTTATCGAAAAGGACGGCTCAGCCTACTGTGAAGGATGTGGTTACTCCACCGTTAATTACTCTGGTTGGGAAAACGAAGAATGAAACATGGCAAAACTTAAATAAAATATTTACTTTTCTTACCTAGTGCGATATATAAATGTCCCCAAAAGCCAAGTCTGTCATAACGAGTATCGTAATTGTCTTGCTCGCAGCATCTTGGATATTGTTCTTTTTTGATATGCTACCGATCGATACCCATGAGATTAATTCCTTTTGCTTCCTGTTGGTGATTACGGTATTCCTTATATTGATACTGTTCAAAACAGGTCTGGGCGGCATCACATATGGACAAACAGATTCAGATGCACCCGATAGATTCGGAAGATCATTTTGATCGAGAACTGCTCTTCACTTGTACTCGTGACATTCTAGGCAGTAACAGGTATCCATATCCTCTTTGTGCTCCAAATCTTTCCCGCAGGTATCACATTTGTTTTTGCTGCTGAAGATATTTCAACTCTTTTTGTTTTTTCTAGGGATTTTTCAGCCTGGTACCGTTCCTCGAACTGAGCCGAAAAAACAAAAAGGATAAATAGCAATAATATTTAACTCCATTCAGAACAGTGAAATCTCGGACCCGACTTAGCTCAGCTTGGCTAGAGCGGGTGACTGTAGTTGGTATTTACATGGCCTTTCCTGGCCGTATCACCCGCGGAGATCACCAAGTCCCCGGTTCAAATCCGGGAGTCGGGACTTTTCTTTTCTTTATTTGAGGATTTGAACTCCGGCTCAGGAACAAATCTTTGATTTGTGAGTAGTTGGAATCTTTGATTCCGAAGAGAATCCGGGAGTCGGGACTTTTCTTTTCTTTATTTGAGGATTTGAA
>SL_8KL_010_SEDDRAFT_10001395_pt1 | contig 20958 bp, 20 predicted proteins | sample SodLakKL_010_SED_4_FD_11160 | JGI IMG/M metagenome (IMG submission 11160)
ATACTCAAGTTGCTGGATATTTTCATTTTTGATACCATATCGATAAAATACTGATTCTAATTTATAAATGTAGCCATTGCAGCATTTAAAAGTTCATTTTACTTTGTCAGGTCTAAATGAATATAAAGGGGAAGAAAACTATGAATAAATTTATGGAAGAAGCTTTAGTTGAAGCTAATAAAGGTTATGAAGAAGGCGGTGTACCGATCGGCTCAGTATTAGTTCATAAAGGAAAGATTATTGGACGTGGCCATAATAAACGAATTCAACAGGACAGTGTAGTTCTTCATGCTGAAATGGATGCCCTTGAAAATGCAGGCCGTCAGAAAGGTTCTGTTTATAAAGAATGTGAAATATATACGACATTGTCCCCATGCCCGATGTGTACAGGAGCGATTATTTTGTACGGCATCCCTAAAGTGATTATAGGGGAGAATCAAACCTATAAAGGCAGTGAGGAATACCTGCAGGAGCAGGGTGTGCAAGTAGAGGTTTTGCAAGATTCTCGCTGCATTGATCTAATGGAGCAATTTATAAGTGAGAACCAGGAATTGTGGAATGAGGATATCGGTGTTTAATTTGCGTAAATTTTTGGGTTAAAAATCTTGAAATAGAAACGAAGACAGCAGGATCATGACCCCGCTGATTAAAAGGTATATCCCGATCAATATAATTATTATGGAGAATACCACAATAGCCGAATAGATCATGCCGACACCGAAAGCCAGGTGAATCAGGCCGGAAATGATAGTGGGAACTACATTTATTTGACCCTTAAGCCTGTTTGCTGTAACAAAGCGATCAAAGGCCAGGATAATAGCAAATACACCGATAATAGTGCCTACCAGGGTTATGGTAACATTTGGATTGAAAAGCATAAATATGCCGAGAGCTGAAAGAATTATACCGAAAGTCAGCAGCACTACCCTGTTAAGCATTACTTTCCAGCGTGCAGCAACGGTAGCGATGCGGAGAAGCCCGAACACTGTAATTACCGCACCGACAAATATCGCCAGAAATTCTGTTACTCTGTCGGGCACAGTTAGAAAGATAATGCCAACGACCATCAGTAAAATACCCAGTACTAAACCCATGGGTTTCATCCTGCTGTAAATATACATCCGGCTCACTCCTTAATGGTAAATGCTCATTTATTTTAAATTTATTGCTCACTGCTTTACCTATACCGCTATGTACTGCCCAGCTAGCTAAGTTTTCTTGAGCTAGCTGGACAGCTACTTTCTAGTTATTGCTTACAAAACGACCCTCTTCCCATCTTCCTTCCTGTAATGTACCATCAGGATAGGTTTTTAAACCCTGACCGTGCTGATAACCATACTGCCATTCTCCCTGGTAAACTCTTTCGTCTGGCCAGGTGAAAGTGCCATAGCCGTGATATTGGCCCTCGAACCAGGACCCCTCATAGCGTCCACCTTCAGGGCTGTCCCAGATGCCTTCTCCGTGGGGAACCCCTTTTTTCAGGTCGCCGCTATATTCACCGACTATTCAACCCGGCATTTCAAAAATTATTGTTTCTTCAGGCACTACTTCATTATTGCCGCAAGCACCTGTGAACAGCATGCAAATTATCAATATTCCTGTAATCAGGATGGTTTTATGCAAAAAAATGTCCTCCCTTCGAGCTTCCCAGTTTGGCTTACATCTATTATCATACTATAAGAGGAAGCCTTTGAAAATAAATCTTATATTTTGTTTGTTTTGGAACCAAACTATTCCCCTGACTGTCTTAAGTTATAAAGAGGCAAATAAAGAGTCAAGTTATTAAATCTATTAAACCAAAAGTGAAGGAGGTTTGATTCATGTTTAAGCAGAAGTGGTTACTCTTATTGCTTGCGTTATTATTCCTGGTGGCTGCAGGTTGCGGCCAGGAACAACTGCCGGCTGAGCCGGATAGTGATGAAGGAGTTGAGATTGTTTTGCCTGATCAACTGCCGGCAGAGGTAGAAGAATGGATTGAAGATTCCAGGCAGGAACTTGCAGGGCAAACCTACGAACTGGAAGGAGTATTATACCTCCTGGTAACATACGGGGAAAGACCGACCGGTGGCTATGATGTTGAAATAACAGATATTGCCATACAGGATGACAAGGTTGTTGTGACAGCAGAATTTACCGAGCCGGCTGAGGATGAAATGGTAACCCAGGCTTTAACTTACCCTTACGACCTGGCCATGATTGAAGACCCGGATCTGCCGGTTGAATTTGTGGCAACCGGAGCAGAAACAGAAATACCGGCTCGCTAATAAACTAAAACCATTAACGATTAAAGCAGGGGGAATGGTATCAACCCCCTGTTTTTTTGTTTATATTAATATAACAAGGCCAGAAGCAGGCCTACTGCAAGCATAAGGCCACCATAAATGTTGACATGCTTGATCAGGGCATAAAGGGGAGTTTTGAAGTATTCGTTGGTCACATAAGTACATAAATGAACGGGAGAACCGAAATAGCCGGCATAGGAGCTTAAATATAAGATCCCCAGGTAGCGCATCGACATCATTTCCGGGCCCAGCAGGGGAATCAGTATAGGCATAGATATGCCCAGGGCTGCCGCATTATTGCCCGTGATGAAACCGGTAACAAAAGGTAAAACAATTATAAGAGCGAAAAGCGGCATTCCCTGGTCAAGCAGGTAATGAACGGACTGCTGAAATGATTCAGCCTGGAGCATAAAATCTTTGTAAATGACTATAGCCAGAGTTGAAATAACCAGGGACCAGTTTATTCCCCGGGATAAGGTAATCATTCTACTTTGCAGGGTTTGCCGGATGTTTTCCGGGGGCATATTTATAAAGAGGCAGACTGCTATACCGGCCAGGATGGCCAGGGGAAAGAATACTCCAACGGCAAGGCCGAGGGTTATAGCAATAATATAAGGGGATGCCAGGTATAGTATATTTAAAAGGACTACACCGGTTCCCTTATTTTGAACTTCACTATCGTCAGTTTTCTCCGAATTTGGATAACGCCTGTAAATAATTATAGCGGTTATAATAAAAACAATTGCTATTACCGGCACAGTGTAGCTTAAAAACCCGGCAATGCTGATTCCGCTTAAGGCTGAGGCCATTACCAGGCTGGCATTAAAAGGAGTAATCAGGACCACCAGATGACGGTAAACCATGTTAGATACAGCCCGTTCCAGGGGTGGCATTTTCAGTTCCCGACCTGTTTCCTCAACCATTGGGGCAGACACAATCGCCCCGCCGGGCACTGATGAAAAAAGGGATATGGTTGCCGGCAAGAATATTATAAGGGCCCGTGAGTCGCGGATCAATAAACGCAGTTTGCTGATCATTTCTTCCATTGCCCCGATTTCCCGGTGCAGATGCCCAAGCAGGGTAATGGATAAAACCATTGAAACGAGATAAAAAGCGGTGTGACTGGTTATTGATTCAAGGAAAATGGATAAATTTGCACTGCCTGAAATACCGTTTGTAATAACCAGGGTTGAGATGGCGAACAGCAAGGCCCAGTACATCGGCCATCTACGCCTGATTAAAGCTATTATTAAAACTATTGATATGAATACTCCGGCGCCTTCAACAGTTACAGACCCAACCTGGTTTAGCAAGATTACCCCACCTGTTTGTTGTCACTTGATATATCATAAACTATAATAGGGGATAATTAAAGCAAGACGAATTGATATTACAGGTTGGTGTAAGGCTAAAGTTGAGTCGGTGCAGCTCCAACCGAAACCTTCAGTGAACGTAGTTTTCGTCAGCAGGTAAAAGGAATAAAATATGGCTAAGTAGGTACAGCATTATGAAATATTCAAAGGATGAAAGAAAAAAAGTAATGGTCGCCATGAGCGGTGGTGTTGACAGTTCTGTAGCGGCTTTGCTTCTGGAAAAACAAGGCTATGAGGTTGTTGGTGTTACAATGCGCCTCTGGGTAGACCAGCAGGCGGAGCAGGCAGCCGGGGAAGAATCCAGGAGCTGCTGTGCTATTGATGCTGTTTCCGATGCCCGCTATGTTGCTGATTCTATCGGCATACCTCATTATGTTTTCAATATGAAAGATGAGTTTTATCAAAATGTTGTCTGCAATTTTACGGAAGAGTACTTAAAGGGCCGAACTCCTAACCCCTGCGTTGAATGCAACNGGACNATCAAATTTTCCGCCATGCTTAAAAAAGCAAAAGGGCTTGGCTTTGATTTTCTGGCTACCGGCCACTATGTGCGCAATGAATATGATCCTGTTCTGCAGCGTTTCAGACTCTATAAAGGTTTTGATCAAAAGAAAGACCAAAGTTATATGCTTTATACTTTAGGTCAGGAAGAACTTTCTACTATACTATTTCCTCTTGGCGATAAAACTAAAACTCAGATTCGAGAAGTTGCTCAATCTAACAATCTAAAGGTTGCTTCTAAAAGTGACAGCCAGGAAATTTGTTTTATACCCGACAATGATTACCGTTCTTTCATGGAAAGATCTTGCTCTGATGCTACAAGACCTGGCGATATTGTTTCAATGGATGGGGAAATCCTTGGACGGCACAATGGTATCGCTTACTATACAGTGGGTCAGCGTAAAGGCCTGGGGATAACTTCGCCGGAACCGCTTTACGTGGTTAGTATTGATGCAAAAAACAACAGGATTGTTGTAGGCAGTGACAAAGAAACTCAGTGCAGTGGGCTGTTGGCGGAGGATGTTAATTTTATATCGGGTAATGCACCCGAGTCACCATTAGCACTAGATGTAAAAGTTCGTTATAAGGCCAGCCCTGTTTCCGCTACTATTTATCCTCCTGAGAATAATATCGTAAAAGTTATTTTCGAGCATAAACAGAAAGCGGTAACTCCCGGCCAGTCGGCGGTATTTTACCTGGGCGATGAAGTTATCGGTGGCGGTATTATAAAAAACAGCTTATAAGATTGCCACAGCTATTAACCTGGTCAAGGTGGCCTGGAGCAACTTGTGGATGAAAAGGTTTTATTACGGTCCGATGGAGTGGCTCTGGAGGGTGATGACATATAAAAGCATCCAGCCTTTTCTAATTCGCAAATAGCACTTATTTTAGAAGTGTTACCCGGTGTATTTCTTGGTTTGTTAATATGATGGTTTAGAAAAAATGCTTTTAAGTTTAACCAGAAACCCTTTTTCTTTTTCGGTGGGCTGTTTAAATTCTTCCGGAAGTGGAATAAGCTTTTCAGCTATTGCAATAATACAGCGTGAAGCAGGGGAAAGCGGGTTATAAAAAACTATTGGTTTAAAATTCTTCACAGATTTGGTCAGGTTATTGTCTCTTACAATATGACCCAAGGTTTTTGGTTTTATGTTAAGGAAGCGACTTGACACATCTGTTAACTTTGCAGAAACCTGCCTTGCTTCCGTAAAATCTTCGACGAGGTTGAAAACCATTTTTATATCCGGTTGTACTTCTTTCGTGCTCAAGACTTTAATGATTGCATAAGCGTCAGAGATTGAATGCGGTTCCGGGGTAACTATCACAACAACTTCATCTGCGGCGAGACAGAAGTCAACTACATTGCGCGAAATGCCGGAACCGGTGTCGATCAAAATTACATCAGCTAATTCTTCAAGAGGTTTAAGCATGCTTACTATCCTACCCAGTTCCTCAGAAGGTAATTCAGCGAGGGTTTGCAGACCGGATCCTCCGGGGATAACGCGGATTCCTTCCGGTCCTTCCACCACAATGTCCAGCAAACTTAAATCATGGTCATCCATTAAAGTATTTATGTTGCTTTTACAACGTAAGCCCAGCAATACGTCTACATTTGCTGTGCCCAAATCAGCATCAATGATATAAACATTTAGCCCGCGCTGGGCCAAAGCGATAGCGCTGTTAATAACAAAGTTGGTTTTTCCCGTTCCGCCTTTACCGCTGGTTACGGCAATTACTTTCGGCTGTCTTGAGGAAGGCTGCTCAATACTCGGTTCTTTTTCTTTACCCTTGGCTTCATTAAGATCTTTACTGTCAGGCAGAGTTGGCTCTCCAGATGGCTTCTGTAGTGGTGAGGGTTCCTGTAACTGGGATATCATTTCCTTGACCGGTTTGCCGGGTTTGAAAACTGGTACTTTGGTTTCAGGAATAGTTATAAGTTCTGATGTATGCATGTTTTTTACTTTTCTTGCAGCCCTGGTTCGGGTTTCAAAGGTGCCGAAACCTTTCAAGCTGACTTTTTTACCTTTTGATAGAGTATCTTCTATTGAACTTAGCATTGTATCAATAACCTGCCTTGCATCTTTTTTTGATAAAGCAGTTTTTTCTGCAGTCAGGGCAGCTAATTCTTGTTTATTCATTGCGGGTGTAAACCTCCGACGATCATATAGCAAAATATTATAAAGTTATTCCACAAGCTATTTTTTTTTCCTGCAGTCAAAGCTGCCAACTTAAGGTAACTAACTTGCTTTTATAAACAAAATCGGCAAGTTCAGCAGGATATTAATACCTTGACAGGAAAATAACGCATATCAAGATTAATTTAAAACTTAAAAATTAGTTCTTCCTGCCGAAGATAGTGATAGAGGGGTGATACAATTGCCGGGACTTGGTAGTAAACTGCGAATAAAAAGATTAGCTCTGGGATTATCATTAAAAGATGTTTCCAGGAAAACCAGGATAAAGCAAAAAGAGCTGGAAGCACTTGAAGAAGAAGAAATACTTAAGTTTAAAGACAAAGAAAGTGCCCTGGATCATGTCAAAACTTATTCAGCTGCTCTCGGTCTTGAGCGTAGTGAAATCCTTACTGATTTTGAATACCTGTGGTCAGACTCCACTACTGCTAACGCATATATGCAGCAGCAGCATAAACGGGAAAACAGGTTTGCAGCTTTTAGGGAACAAAAGCTTTTAGGTTATGGAGCTGCTGTTGCAGCAGCAGCTATTTTTTTGTCAGTTGGTGGCTATGTGTTCTGGAATAATTTTTATGATTCCCGTGACCCTGAGCAGTATCATGCTACATCTGCCGGTGAAGTGACCTCTGAAGAAACAGCGGTTGCAGACCCGGAAGTAAACGATGTGGAAGATGTGTCTGCTCCTCAAGAAGAGCCTTCTAACAACAATGATCAAGAGGAGATTAGTTTCTTAGCTGATGCTGAGGATGATGAGGTTGTTGATACGACAAGTGAACTTGACGAAGATGTCCCGGAAGAACCTGTGTTTGATGAAGAAGCTGAAAAAGAGGAACAGCAGGTTCCTGGTTATGGTGAAGAGGGGCTTCCTCAAACAGGCGGACTTGCTTACCTGATCTGGTTTGGACTACTTACTTTCATTATTGGTCTGGCTCTTTTCCTGCCCGTACTGTTATTTAAAAAAGACTATGATCCAGTTCTGGGGCCACCTTACTAAGATTTATCTGCAAATTATGAATAAGAAAGTTGTTAAACTGGTCCTGCAATTAAACGCAGGACCAGTTTTTTTTATTCCGGTAGCAGGGAATATTAAGTAAAATGCGAAAAGTATTATAGAGCATGGACAGTGACGTGCTGTGAAAGGAAGGTTACGCTTAAATGTTAGTATTGTCGAGAAAAACTGATCAAAGTATTATGATTGGTGACGATATTGAAATAGTCGTTTCTTCAATAGATGGCAACTCTGTGCGAATTGGCATCAAAGCTCCCAGGGATCTGAAAATATTACGTAAAGAAACTTTTGAAGAAGTCCGTCAGGAAAACATTAAAGCTGTTCAGGCTGCCTCAAAATACAACCAGGATATAAGTAAAATACTGCCTCGAAAAGCAGAGACTAAAGACAATGCGGAGGATGAAGAAGGCAAGCTTGATTAGCTTGATAGCTGATGCTACTATTATACTGTATTTGGTTGATTCAAGCTGGAGGTAAAAGCCATGAAAATTGATGGTATTGACCCACTTTTATTAAATCGAATTAAAGAGCAAACAGACCGTCTGGAAGTGCAAAAATCTGAAACTGTATTTCCGGATAACAGGACAAAAAGAGAAAGCGGGCGCTACAAGGGGCAGGCAGCAAAACCAATAGATCCAGATTATAATAAAAGGGTAGAGCAAGCTTTGCGCCAGTTAAACCAAAGAGCAGAGGAAGATAACCTGGATGTTCGATTTAACCTGAGAAAAGAAAAAAATTATTGGCACATAGAGGTTTTTGATCGGGGCAGCAGCGAAGTTATCCGGGCAATACCTACTGAAAGGGCTTTTGAAGTCCTTTCAAGGATACAGGGTTTATTTGGGCTTATGCTAGATGAAAAAAGATAAGTTGACAGCTGCAGGATGAATATGACATTAATATGTTAGTTTTTTTTAACAAAGTGAGTTTATTTTTTTGACTCTTTAGTTAGTGACAACTAACAAAGTTCAAGTATGCTAGCATCAGCGGATGCCAGTCAAAAGATGAAATAATTGACCGGTAAACATGCTGCTTTATGGATAATAATTAATTTGCCAATATCAATATTTGATAAGTGCAAGTATTTTTTTAAGGGGAAATATAGTAAAATAGTCAAAGTAGAATTTTTCAAGGAGGCCTGATCATTTTATGAGTCCAATATATTTCCCAAGGATATCTGCAGAAGAAGCTGCTTCAATGATTGAGCACGGGCAGACCGTTGCATTCAGTGGATTTACTGCCGCCGGAGCAGCCAAGGCTGTGCCGAGGGCTCTGGCACGCCATGCCAAAGAGCTGCATGCCAGGGGTGAACCTTTTAAACTAAATGTTCTATCAGGTGCTTCCACCGGGAAGCTTGATGATATTTTGGCTGAAGCCGAAGCTATAGCCTGGCGCGCTCCCTATCAATCTTCAAAAGTACTTCGAAAACAAATCAATGAACAAAAAGTAGAATTTACTGATATGCATCTGTCCCACCTGCCCCAGGCAATTCAATTCGGGTTTTTAGGAAATATCGATTGGGCAGTGGTAGAAGCTGCAGAAATTACTTCTGATGGAAGGATATACCTGCCTGCCTCGATTGGAGCATCGCCTACCTTTCTTCGATCAGCCGAGAAGGTAATTATTGAATTAAACCGGTATCATTCCGTTCGTCTAAGTGAAATGGCTGATGTAACTATTATCCCGCCGCCACCACATCGCAGCCCTATTCCCATTTACCATCCTTTAAACAAGATCGGTCTTCCCTATGCTTCTGTTGATCCAAAGAAGATTGTAGCGGTAATAGACAATAATGAACCTGATGGTATCGCACCGCTGGGGGCTCCGGATGAAATTAGCAGGAAAATTGCCCACCAGGTTGTTGACTTTTTACTTGATGAAATGCGATCAGGGCGAATACCATCTGAGTTTTTACCTTTACAGGCCGGAGTAGGTAATATAGCTAATGCCGTTATGTCTTTCCTGGGGGATGACCCTGATGTGCCGGATTTCTATATGTATACTGAAGTATTTCAGGATTCCCTCCTGGACTTGATGGAGCAGGGCCATCTTCTTGGCGCCAGCACCTGCAGCTTGACTGTTTCCGACGATAATTTACAGCGGATTTACAACAACATGGACTTTTTTACGCCGAGGATTGTCATGCGACCCCAGGAACTGTCAAATAACCCTGGCGTTATACGCAGGTTGGGAGTTATTGCAATAAACACAGCGATGGAATTTGACCTGAACGGTCATGCCAATTCCACTCACGTTTGTGGAACAGACATAATGAATGGGATCGGAGGCAGCGGTGACTTTACCCGTAATGCTTATCTCTCAATATTCATGTCACCTTCTACCAAGAAAGATGGTCGCATCTCTACCGTTGTGCCTATGGTCAGTCATCCTGATCATAGTGAACATTCAGTCCAGATCGTAGTCACGGAACAGGGACTGGCTGATTTGCGCAGCCTGGGACCCAAAGAAAAGGCAAAAAAAATTATTGATAACTGTGCGCATCCCGATTATCGGGACTATTTGCATCGTTATATTGCGGAGTCACCCTCCGGTCATATATCCCAGAGTTTGCGTAACAGCTACGATTTACACAACAGCTTGCTGGAGAATGGAACCATGAAATTCTGGGAATAGCTTTTTACTAATATAAAGTGCGGAGGTTTTTTATGGCAGTATACAGCAGAATCGCTGAAGAAATTGCCGCCGGCAGGAAAACAGCCCTTGCTACAGTAATTGAATCCCTGGACAGCCCTGATTTAGTCGGTGGCAAATTAATTATCAGTGAAGGCGAAACTCTTTATAATAGTTTTGAAGAAAACAGATATGACAAGATAGAGGCAGCAGCACTGGAACAATTTGATAAAGGCCAAAGTGCTGCAGTTGATTTACATCTTAAGCAGGATAAATACTGCCGACTCTTCGTTCATATCTACAATCCTTCACCCCGCCTGATAATTTTAGGAGGTGGCCATGTCGGTCAGGCACTGTGTAAAATGGCGTCACTTCTTGATTTTGAAATTGTCATAATCGATGATCGGCCCTCCTTCGCCAATAAGACGGTTCATCCGGAAGCAGATCATATTATTTGTGAACCTTTTGAAAAAGGTCTTGACCTGACAGAACCTTCTCCCTCTGACTATATTGTTATTGTTACCAGGGGGCACCGGCATGACCGCCTGTGCCTGGAAAAAGCATTATCAAGGCAGTTTGCTTACCTGGGTATGATTGGCAGCAAGAAACGGGTTAAAACTCAGCTGAAAGAACTGGCCGAAGCAGGTTATTCGATAGAACAGCTGGAATCTATATATTCTCCAATAGGGCTGCCGATTGGTGCTGTTACTGAAACTGAAATAGCGCTCAGCATCCTGGCAGAAGTAACCAGGGTGCGGCGCAGCGAGAACAGGGGAGAAGAAGTGCAGGAAAAGGTTATGCGTGAACTTCTTGCTCTTGAGAACCATGGTGCCCCGGCAGTTCTGGCCACTATTATCGAAGCAAGGGGTTCAACGCCCCGCAAAAAAGGATCCCAGATGATCATTTATCCTGATGGACAGCTAATCGGGACTATCGGTGGCGGCTGTGCTGAAGCCGATGTTCGCCGTGAGGCGATGCTATGCCTGGACAGGGGCAAATCAGAACTGATCAGGCTTGATCTTGATGCGGATGCTGCTGCTGAGCAGGGCATGGCCTGTGGAGGAAAAATGGAAATTTTCCTTGAACTATTACCTGTTCAATAATATTAGGTGGTGTAATCGTATTGCTTTTTCAAAAGAAAATTAAGCCGGGTCATATGCTTTTATATTTATGCTTAATCATTTTTTTTATACTAAGTTTTGTACATACCAATAACTCTTTTGCCGGCAGTTCATCATCTGAAGAATTATACCTTACCATCTTACACACCAACGATGAGCATGGAGCTTTAATTCCTCATTCACCAACGGTTGATTACCATCCTTACCGTGAAGATCCGACTATCGGCGGGTATGCCCGTCTAGCTTCAGCAGTAAATGAAATCAGAAATGAGAAGCTTGCAAGCGGGGAGCCGGTGCTGCTCTTATCTGCTGGAGATTATATCGGCGGTTCTGCATACAGCTGGCTTGTCCCTGAGGGCTATGCCCCGGAGATAACTATTAAGCAGGCTATCGGATATGATGCAGTTGTTATCGGTAACCATGAATATGATTACGGGCCGGACATTTTAGCAGAATATTTTATAGAAGCCGGTTACCCGGACTCCCATGATCAGACAGTGGTGCTGGCTTCAAATACAGCTGCCCCTCCCGAACATCCTTTAAAAGTTAATGATTTATACCGCGACAAAGAACTGATAGAACTGGATAATGGTTTGAAAGTTGGGCTTTTTGGCCTGATAGGTAAGCAGGCTGTATCATACACTACTGCCAATGAGCCGGTCCAGTTTGAAGACCAGCATGAAACAGCCCGGCAAATGGTGGAGCAGTTGAAAAATGAAGGGGCCCAGCTGGTAATAGCGATAACCCATTCCAGGGTCGAAGAAGATGTTGACCTGGCCATAGATGTCGACGGGATTGATGTAATTGTCGGTGGACACTGCCATACAGCACTTTATGAGCCGATCATAGAAAACGATACGATTATTTTGCAGGCCGGCTCCCTGCTGGAGTACCTGGGCCGGTTGGAGCTGGCTTACAACCCGGAAACTGAAGAGCTGCGCATTAAGAATAAAGAAAATGATCGGCCTTTTTTAATCAAACTTGATCACAATATCCCCCTGGACCCTGATGTAAATGAACTGATCGATACTTACACAGACAAATTAAACCAGTTTCTCTCTGAAAAAGCAGATGGGCAGTTCGAACATATCCTGGGTACGGTAGTTTTATCTGATTATGTTATCCCCAATGAACCTCCCCTGCAAGAATCGCCATTTGGCAATTTTGTTACCGATGCAATGCGCTTGGTTACCGAAGAGAAAACCGGACGAAAGATAGATGTTGCCATCCAGGCGAACGGATCTATCCGCGGCAGTCTTGAGCCCGGAACCATGCCTCACGCCCTGGGCCAGGTTTCAGTTTATGATTTAACAGGATTAATCGGCCTGGGGATTGGGCCTGACGGAACGGCCGGCTATCCGATAGTTGTGGCATACTTAACCGGGGATGAAATTCGCCGGGCCCTGGAAGTAGCTGTTCTGCTTGCGGAATTGATGGGTGATACCTATTTTCTTCAATTCTCCGGGCTGCGTTACGATTATAATCCACAAAATGCTACATTCCTGACAATTCCTTTTCTTGATCTGCCTGTTCCTACTACACGGGCAGTGAGCAGTGCTGAAATATACACAGGTGATGGAATGCAGGGTTTCGACGATCAATATTATGAACCTGTGAAATGGGGAGACCAGGAGTTATATTCCCTTGCAACAGACTCATATATTCTTTCCTTCCTGCCCATGGTAGGTGATATGCTGCCCCAGCTTGACATTGTCCTGAAAGACAAAAACGGAAATCCATTAACCGAAGATCAGCTTGATGAACTGATAATATATGTTGAAGGTTCTGAACTGAAAGTCTGGAGGACGGTCCTGGAATATGCTGCCGCCCAGCCGGAGGGAGAGTCAGGTTTGCCGGAAATTGATTCTTACTATGCTTCCAGTGCTGAAAGGATTAACCAGGTTCAGACCATGCCTCTGGTTACCTGGCCGATCTTAATTCTTGTTCTATTTATCATTGCCCTCTATTTCTTGATCAGGAAAATAAGGAGCCGCAAAGCAACGTAATGTCAGTAACCGGTAATGCTTTAAATGTTCCATGGACATGTTGCCTCAGTTATGTTAGCGTAAAACTTAGTAAATGCTCGAACTGTTTAAGAAAGCAGAAGTTAGCATAAAGTGCAGGCATGGAAGCGCTGGTGAAGAAAGTAGCTTTTCCGGCAGGCAGCTGCAGTTGACTATGGTTGGGAATAATTTTATTGAATACAGGGAGCTGAATTAGCTTGGAAAATTTAGCCTGGATTGACGGTTCATATTACAATCTTGAAGAGGCCAAAATTTCAATTGAAGACCGGGGTTATTTGCTTGGGGACGGTGTTTATGAGGTGATCAGGGTTTATAAAGGAAAGCCCTTTTACCTGGATGCACACCTGGAGCGGTTGAAGCGCAGCGCTGAAGCAATAAGAATTGATCTGCCACACCAATTAAGGGATATAAGCAGCACTGCCCTGGAGCTGGTTGATAAAGGCAGATGTGTCGAAGGATACATCTATATGCAGCTGACCAGGGGCAGCGCTAAAAGAGATCACCTTTTTCCTGCTGATACTTCACCAGCCCTGGTTATGTATATAAGGGGCCTTGAACCAATACAGGCTGTTGAAGATATTCAACCGGTTAAAGCAGTGACTTTGCCGGACGAGCGCTGGTTAAACTGTTATATCAAGAGCACCAACCTGCTTCCTAACCTGCTGGCCAGGCAGAAAGCAGCTGAGGCAGGAGCGGTGGAAGCAATTTTATATCGCCAGGATGAAACCGTAACTGAAGGGACCAGGTCAAATATTTTTGCTGTTATAGATGGGCAGGTTAGAACTCACCCGGCTAACAATCTTATTTTGCCTGGGATTACCAGGGATATTGTTCTCTCACTGTTGAAAGATCTATCAATACATTTTTCAGAAAAGGCTTTTAGTTTAAAAGAATTAAGCACGGCTGATGAGGCCTGGGCTACATCAACCACGATGGAAGTTAATCCGATTTTAGCTATAAATGAAAATAACCTATCAACGGCTCCTGGTCCGATTTGCAGCCGTTTAATGGCGGCCTTCCGCGAGGTAATAGCAAAGAATACTTAGGGGGATCACTTTAATGCAAGCTACGGTAAAAACTGTTTCTTCATACCTTGAAAAACTGGCCCCATTAACCATTGCGATGCCAGGTGATCCTGTCGGTTTACAGCTGGGCAGCAATTCTGCAGAAATAAACAAAATACTCTTAGCTCTTGATCCGGATCAAGCTGCTGTTAATGAAGCCCTTTCTATAGGGGCAGAACTCCTTATTACTCATCACCCCTTATTTTACCAGAAATTATCTTCAGTCAACGAAGATTTGCCCGCTGGGGCACTGGTTGCTGATGCAATCAGGAACAGGTTAAACATTTATAGCGCTCATACTAATTATGATATTGCACCTGAAGGTGTTACTTACCAGCTGGCGGCCAGGCTTGGACTGTCTGCTGATAATGCCCGGGTGTTAGAGGTCACCGGAAGTGAACAGCTTCTTAAACTTGTAGTCTTCGTACCGTCTGGTCACGAAGATGCTGTTCGCGATGCCCTTGCAGCTGCCGGTGCCGGACAGGTCGGTGACTACAGCCATAGCACTTTTCAGGTCAGCGGCTGCGGAACTTTTATGCCTGGTTCTGGAGCGAATCCCTATATCGGCAGCAGAGGCCGGCTTGAAAAAGTTGATGAATTAAGGATAGAAACTATCCTTCCCGCTACAAGGCGGTCAGCTGTAATTAACAAATTGCTTGAAGCGCATCCTTATGAAGAGGTTGCTTATGATTTATATCCTCTTGATTTGGAAGGAGAAACGATTGGCCTGGGTTTAACTATAAACCTGGAAGAAGCAATTAGCCTAAAACAGCTTATAAAATTATGCCGTGAAAGACTTAATGCTAACAGTTTGCGTTATTGGACTGGAAGCAAAGATAGTTTCAAGAAAATAGCTATCTGTGGAGGTAGCGGCGGTTCATTAATTGGTAACGCTGTACGACAGGGGGCGGATCTTTTTATTTCCGGCGATTTCCGGTACCATGACCTGAAACAGGCTGAATCCTCCGACCTGGCCCTGGTGGATGCAGGTCACGATGCCACTGAGTGGCCGGGTATTGCTTACCTGCAGCAATACCTGGAAAGGAAATTGCAGGGTGATGGCTATACAACCGAGGTTTCCTTGCAAACCTCGGGCACAGCAAAATGGAACTGTTAAAGGGTAGGGAAAACCTACCCTTTTCTTTTGCACTTATAACATGAAAGGGTGTAAGCTGATGCAGCTAAAACTATTATGGGATTTACAGGAATTGGATCTTGCAATCAGGGCAACTGAGCAGCAAATTGAAGAAGCTCCTGCTTTAAGCGGGGTGGATGAAGCATTAACCAGGCTGGAAGAATTAAAGCAATTATTAACAGATAAGGAGTTGCTTTTTAAGGAAGATCAGAAAAAACTTAAAAACCTGGAAATGCGCACTCAAAAAATTGTTGAGGATAGGAAGAACCTGAAAGAAAACATGTACGACGGAACAGTTAGCAGTGTTAAAGAGCTTGAACAAATGCAGAGAAAGATGGAGCTCTTGGCTGAAGAAAAGAACGGTCTGGAAGAAGAAATACTAATACTGATGGAGTCATTGGAAGAACAGGAGAGCTCTCTGGAGCAGCTGAAAAAAGAGGTAGAAAGTGCTGCCGAGGACCTCAGGGAAAAGGAGACTATGCTCAAAGAAAAACTGGCCAGGCTGGAAGATGAGCTGAAAAGTCTTCAGGAAAAAAGATCCCGGCATGTGAAAGGAATCGAACCAAAATTTTTAGACAGGTACAATCTCTTGGCGGAAAAACACAATGGTCAGCCCCTGGCCAGGGTTGAAGATGAGATTTGTGGCGGCTGCAGGGTTTTTATATCATCAGCTTTACGTGGTCATCTTTACAATCCAGAAGCAATGGTGTATTGTGAAAACTGTGGGCGTTTACTCGTTAAGCTTTAACAAAAGAAAATCCAAAAGACTATTGATAATATAGCAACCACAATTAAATGTGGCTGATTAGTTAAAGCCTAAATAGAGTTTTACTTACAGATGAAATACTGTTTATCTGGTTAATTACGGAGGGATTATTTTGGCACCACAAAAAGAAAAACCTAAAAAAGAGAGACCGAGAAATCTGAAAAATCAGCGTTGGGCAGGTATAGTTGCTGCAATTCTTGCTCTCGGCATGGTTGTTTCCCTGGTCGGAGCATATATAGGGCAGGCTGTCGGAGGAGGGGCGCCTTTACCGGATCAGCAGGCTGAGCCTGAACCTGAAGACTATCTCAACTATTATGAAGGTGAGGTAGAGCGTCTCGAGTTATATCTCGAAGAAAATGAGCCTACTGAAGCCGTTTTATTGGAGCTGGCAGAAAATTACAGATACTTAAGCATAGTTCAACAGATATTCTTCGATGATCAGGAAGCGGCAGAAGAGTATGAAGGAAGAATGGTTTCCCTGTTTCAATCCCTGGTTGAACTGGAGCCTGAAAATCCTGCTTATCGCCTTGAGCTGATCAATTTATACCTGGAACAAAGAGCAGATGAAGATTTGATTATTGAGCAAGTTGAGATTGCAAGTGAATTGCTCCGTGATAATCCCGATCCAATGCTGCATCTATCCCTGGTCCAACTGCTTTCAACAGCCGGTAAAGATGAGCTTTTGGAAGAAGAAACAAGTTGGCTGCAGGACTACATGGCCCCCAGGGTGGCATCAGGACAGGCTGACAATGAAGAGCGCTTTTATTATGCTATCCTGCTTGGCGAATACCGGGGCGAAATTGATACTGCCAAAGAGATTCTCGAAGAAATTCTTGAAGAAGAACGCGAAGATAGCTCGATTTATCAAAATGCCTTGACTTACCTCGAGTATTTCCGTGCAGATAATGACGAGCAGGAAATTATATTCGAGTAAAGTTAGGGAGGAAACTGCAAAGCAGATGGAAAAAAAGGACTTACTGAGAACTTTTGAAGAGGTACGCAATCGCCTGATTATTATAGTTGTTACGGTATTTGTTTTTGCTGTAATCAGCTTTGCTTTTGCCGACTATATCAGGCAGTTTCTTTTAATTCCCGCTAACCTTGCTTATCAAGATCTGGAGGTGCAGGGCCAAAGTCTTCAGTTAATATTCCTGACCCCATCTGAAGCACTTCTGGCTAACCTGCGCCTTGCTTTTATTACCAGTGCAGCTGTAACCCTGCCAATTATCCTCTATCAAGTGGTAGCTGTTGCAATGACTGTAGTCGGGCGGAATAAAAAAGCGGCAATACTCTTAACAATTATTATGTATATGCTTTTTGGCCTCGGAACATCATTTGCTTATTTCGTAGTTTTACCCTTTGCCCTGAACTTTTTTATCGGTTTTTCTGGAGCTGATCTGGTCCCGAATTTTAGTATAGCCCGTTACCTGACATTTACTACCTCATTCATGTTTTCTTTCGGGCTGGTTTTTCAGATGCCTGTTTTGTTCTGGTTCCTGGGCAGCATTGGACTCATTACCACGACATTTTTACGCCGCAATCGAAAATTTGCCCTGTTAATAATAATTATATTTGCTTCTGTTTTAACGCCTCCCGATATTTTTTCGCAGGTCTTGATGGCGATACCCTTGATGCTGCTTTATGAACTGGGTATTTTTATGGTATACCTGGCCTGGCGAAAAAAAGAACTGCCTGAAAAGCCTTCTGACCAGACTGCAAGTTAATTTGTTAATCAAGTAAATAGCTGTAATGTTTTCTGAAAGGCAGTAGATAATTATGAGAATTGCCGGTGATGGTGAATACAGAGGAGAAACATTAAATGGCCTTCCCCACGGAAAAGGAACTGTTACCTGGCCTGATGGCAGCAGGTACAGTGGCGACTGGAAAGCAGGTCTTTTTCATGGAGAGGGCACTTTTACCTGGTCAAACGGTGACAAATATGAAGGACACTGGCAGGAAGATCGCATGCATGGAAGAGGTACATACCTCTTTGCTGACTGGCGCAAGTATGTAGGTGAATGGAACAATGACCAGATGCATGGCCTCGGTACTTATTATTGGCCCAGTGGAGAAAAATACGAGGGCGAATTTGTTAATGGTTTGTACGAGGGTCAGGGAACTTATACCTGGCCTGATGGCAGAATATATAGTGGTGAGTGGAAAAGTGCCATGCGTCATGGTGAAGGCAAGATGACCTGGCATGACGGCCGAACATATAGTGGTCAATGGGTTATGGATCAAAGAGAAGGCCACGGCGTGCAAGTCTGGCCTGACGGGCGAAAATATGAAGGGCTTTGGAAAGCAAACCTGATGCATGGTAATGGCAAATATACTTTTACTGATGGCTCAAGTTACGAGGGTATTTTTAATGAAGGGTTTTTCAGTGATAAAGGTCAATTTACTTTTGCCGACGCTGCCCGCTACAAGGGCCCCCTGAAAGAGGGTCTCCCTCATGGTGCAGGCAGCGCCTTTTACCCCGATGGCACTGAGTTTAAAGGTAAATTTGAGCATGGCCGTGATAGCGGCAGGGGTGTATGTGTTTATCCGAATGGGATAAGGTATAGCGGGGAAACTAAAGATAAAAGGCCTCACGGTGAAGGAAGGCTTGATTATAAAGATGGATCAGCTTTTGTCGGTTTTTTTGAAGAAGGTAGTCCTACAGAAAATGGTATATTTTATTTTGCTGATGGTGCAAAATATAACGGTGAATTGGAGAAAGGCCGTCCTCATGGAAAAGGGATTGCCCTAGCTACTGATGGAACTGAATATGAAGGTGAATTTAAAGATGCAAGAAGAAATGGGAACGGTTTTCAGCGCTGGCCTGATGGCGAAGAGTATCATGGGCAGTGGGTCGACGACCAAATGGAAGGTTACGGTGTTTTTGTTGCAGCTGATGGTACCCGTTATGAAGGTGGCTTTAAGTCCGGGTTGTGGAATGGTGAAGGAATTTTAAAACGGTCTGACGGCTCAGTATTCCAGGGCACCTGGAAAAATGGACGCCTCCATGGGTGGGGTACATGTAAATATGCTAATGGCGGTAGCTACGAAGGAGATTTTTATTCAGGCACATATCATGGCCGTGGTGTCCGGACCTGGCCCGGTGGAAGCCGTTATGCCGGGCGCTGGTGGAAGAACATGCGTCATGGGTATGGAACATATTTATCAACTACCGGTGATGAATTTAGCGGGCAATGGTTATTTGATCGTAAGAGTGGACGCTTTAAAGTAAAAAAAGCAAACGGTGATATTAGTATGGGAGTTTGGCTGTTCAATTTCGGCCCCTATGCTTTGAAAGAACTGTGATAATTAGATAAATATTTGACCATTTGAAACAATTTTAGTAAGCTTGTCAGCAAGTAGAAAATTTTTAAGCTAAACTTAAGTAATTATGGTTAAGGCCGATATAAATAAGAGTAGCTTAACAACATGGATGCGATCAAATGAGACTTGTACCAGTATGGGCCTTACGCCCTGGCATGGAAGTAGCTAAAAAAGTAACCTTCGGTAATAATTCTCTTCTGCTTAATGCGGGAGTTAAGTTGCAGATGGAGTATATTCAGCAGCTTAAAAAATTGAATATCAGGGCTATCTATGTTCATGACCAATTAATTCCTGATGTTGAAATTGAAGATGTTATCCTTGATCAAACCAGGGAAAAGGCTGTAAAACTTGTCCAGGCTGCGTTAACGGGCATGCGTGATGACAGCAGTTCTAATTATTGCCGTCTTTTGAATATCAAAGAAGAGCTTTATGATGTTCTTGACGATATAGTCGGTCAGCTGCTAAGTGCAAATAACCTTGTCTTAAACCTTGCTGATATCAGGCATACAGATAACTATACTTTTTCACACTCGGTCAATGTGGCTGTCCTGTCAATTATGACTTCAATTTCGATGGGTTTAAAGAAGTCACAGTTAAAGGATATCGGTATGGGTGCCTTTCTCCATGATCTTGGGAAAGTTGTAGTCCCACTTTCGATTTTAAATAAGCCTGGCCGTCTGACCGAAGATGAAATGGCCGAAATGATGAAGCACCCTCTATACGGTTTTGAACTTGTTAAAGCACGCCACATATTTAACGGTCCATCTCTTTCAATTATTTATAAGCACCATGAGAGGATCAACGGTAAAGGTTATCCCCGTGGCTTGCAGGAAAGCGAAATGGAGATTTACCCAAAAATTTGTGCAGTTTCTGATGTTTATGATGCGTTGGTTTCAGATCGACCTTATCGTCCGGGGTTTAAGCCACACCGGGCGATGGAAATTATGGAAGAAGAAGCCGAAGGTTTTGATCTGGAGATAATGCAAAAGTTTTATCACAATGTATCGGCTTACCCGATTGGAACTTTTGTTGGCCTTAATGATGGGTATATCGGTGTCGTAGTCAAAAATGTTCATGGGCACCCGACCCGACCGCAGGTCAGGATAATATGTCGTAAAGATGATTTTGAGCCGCTTAAGCATTTTGAGGTAAACCTGTTAGATGATCTCAAAGTTGTTGTAGACAGGGTATATGAAGACAATGAAATACCGTCGTATATTTATTTTCGGGAACCTTCTTGATCATATAATAAAGGGAGTTGTACTGCCTTGGAGCTTAAAAATTTAATGGAGATGGTAGTATCCCAATCGATTGATGACATCAAGAAGTATTATGAATTTTGTAATTGCCCACAGTGCCGCCTGGACATATCCGCAATAGCATTGAATAAGATCTCCCCCCGCTATGTTGTTTCAAGCAAGGGTGATTCTTACGGAAGGGCTGAGCTATTGGCTATGCAAAAAGATCTGGATGTGTTGAGTGTTGTCCTTGATTCAATTAAACTGGTGCAAAAAAAGCCTCGCCATTAAAACTTACTATTAATTA
>SL_8KL_010_SEDDRAFT_10001398_pt1 | contig 20938 bp, 16 predicted proteins | sample SodLakKL_010_SED_4_FD_11160 | JGI IMG/M metagenome (IMG submission 11160)
GAATAAAGCTTTCAATATTAGTAAACTAAAAAATGTAATATACAAAAAGTGCTTTTAGTTCATTTAGTATATTTAAGGCTAAAGCGTTATATAAAACAGGATTGCGAGGCTAAATGTCTTCTTTTCAAGGGTTAATTAAACAGAGAAGCGCTGCTCATATGTTATATGCTAATATATGGGAAAATTATAAGGGTCAATGAAATCACCGGCTGCTCAAATTATTGATAGCTTGCTTATATGAAATCAATTAAGAAAGGCTCTGCATTTTATGATTCCGCTTTTTAAATTCGGTTATGGAGGCCAGGAACATTGTGAAGAGCGTTATAAAAAGTTTTGAGAATAGAATCAAGCCAATTCGTTTGGGTTTAAAATTAAAGCTGATCATCGTAATATGCTGTCTCTTAAGCGCCCTGGTTTTGATAATTGGGATTGCCGTCAACCGCATGGTAGCTGATATCTTGGAGGATCAAATTGGCAAAAGGGCCCTTAGCGTAGCCCGCAGCGTCTCCCTGGTGCCTGAGATTATCTCTGCTTTTGATGAAGAAGACCCTGCCAGGATAATTCAACCCATAGTGGAGCCGATGAGGGTGTCCACCGGGGCTGAATTCATTGTTATCGGTAATACTGATACTGTTCGCTATTCCCACCCAATAACAGAGCGAATAGGGAAAACCATGGTTGGTGATGACAATGATCCTGCCCTGGAAGATGGGGTTTTTTATACTTCCAGGGCTGTGGGATCCCTGGGACCTTCACTGCGCGGCAAAGGACCGATTTTTTCTGAAGACGGTGAAATAATTGGTATTGTATCAGTTGGTTTCCTGATCGATGATATAGAAACGATCATTGGAAGATATGAACGGGAAATATGGTTTTTGATTTTGCTTTTTATTGGTTTCGGCGTTTTCGGAGCAACATTAATCGGCAGCCATTTTAAAAAACTGATACTGGGCCTTGAACCGGAAGAAATTTCCCACCTTTTTATCCAAAAAGAAGCTATTTTGCAATCCATACATGAAGGAGTTATCGCTATTAACCAGGAAGGCAAAATCACCATGATTAACCACAGCGCCAGGAAAATGCTTGACAGTGACAGCGATCACTATATTGGCAAGCATATCAAAGAAGTTCTTCCCAATACCAAGATGATGGAGGTTTTGGAAAGCGGGCAGAGTCACTTTGATCAAGAAACAACTATTGGCCATAATTTCATTATTGTAAACCGGATGCCCATTGTGTTTGATGGGCAGGTGATCGGGGTGGTTGCCAGTTTTAGAGACAAAACTGAAATTGATAAGCTAACGGAAGAACTGCACCGCATTAAGATATACACTGAAGCATTGAGGGCCCAGACTCACGAGTTTTCAAACAAACTTTATACCATATCCGGGTTATTGCAGCTCAATAAAACAGATGAAGCGATCCGTTTGATCAACAAGGAACATAAACTGCAGCAGGAATGGATTCGTTTCTTGATCAGGGAGATAAAAGATCCTATGATCAGCGCTATCCTTTTGGGCAAATTTAACCGGGCCAGCGAGCTTGGAGTCAAGATGGAGATCGATTCCGAAAGCAGCCTGACCTATATCGGAACTGATGAAGAACGGGAAACACTGATAACCGTTCTCGGCAATATGCTGGAAAATTCCATTGAAGCATCGTTGGAAAACAGCGCCGCTGATCCGCGAGTAAAGATTTCTATCGTCGATATAGGGAATGATATCATAGTTGAAGTATCCGATTCCGGTAACGGAGTTCCACCGGAGCTGGCCGATAAAATTTTTGAGCATGGATTTTCTACTAAAGCCGGCAACCACCGGGGCCTGGGCTTATTCCTGGTCAAACAAGCTCTAAATAACTTAAACGGCAGCATCACCGCAGAGCAGGGAGAACTTGGCGGGGCATGCTTTACAATTTATGTCCCCAAGCGAACGGGTGAGATCAAATATGCCAGAGCGTAATTATCAAGTCCTTATCGTAGAAGATGATTTTAAAGTAGCCGAGATTAATGCCCAGTATGTAAAAAAAGTGCCGGGTTTTACAGTAATCGGCACAGTGAAAACCGGTAAAGAAACGATGGAATTTTTAACCGGACAGGTGCCTGATTTAATCCTGCTGGATACCTACATTCCAGATGTCGAGGGCCTCGAACTATTATGGAAAATCAGGCGGGATTATAAAGATATTGATGTGATTATGGTAACCGCCGCAAAAGAAGTGACCAACATTGAGGAAGCGATGCGGGGCGGAATAGTAGACTACATTATCAAACCGTTTGATTTTCAACGTTTTAAGATTGCCCTGGAAGATTATGCGGAAAAGAAAGAGATATTGCTTGAGAAAGAAAATATGGAGCAAAGAGATATTGATCAGTTAATGAGCGTTTCTGCCGACACTTCGCAGCAGGAGCAGGATCGGGATTCTTTGCCCAAAGGTATTAGCGCCCTTACTTTAAAGAAAATCGAAAACATTATTTTTACATGTGACGAAGGGATTACAGCTGAGGAGCTGGGCAACAAGATCGGTGTCAGCAGAATTACGGCCAGGCGTTACCTGGAATATTTGATTTACTTGAACAACGTAAGGGCCGAATTAAGGTACGGAAAAGTTGGCCGGCCCGAAAGGCGTTACTATAAGGCTTGAACAAAAAGTACAAAAAGAACAATACATTAATTATTTTTTTTAGTTCAACAATATTGACCTTTCACTTTTATCCCCCTATATTATTCTTAATATTATCGATAAACCAGTCTCCATCTAAGACTTAATACTGCAAGCTTATGGCCCGCAGTATTAAATCATCACTTTAATTATTGTCCACAGCAGAACCTCACGGCAGTATTTTTGTTTGATCTGAGCTGTTTATTAAATAACCTGAAAATAAAGAATTGATATACAACCGAAAAATAATGGTCAGATTTCATACATTTCGGATTGAATTAGACGCAAAATAATTTGCTAAAGGGTGGTGATAACGGGCACTGGTTTTATGAGCAGACAGTATTTATTGGTTGTTATCGTAAAAAAACATCTGGAGGGAAAATTCAAAAATGAAAAAGTATCTAGCTCTGAGTTTGCTGTTAGTTTTTGTAGTTGCTTTGGTTTTTACTGGCTGTGAAGCTCCGGAGGAAGAAGTTGAAGAGGTAGATGAGCCGGAAGAAGCAGTAGAAGAAGTAGATGATGAAGAAGAAGCTTATCCAAGTAAGGCCATAGAGTTTGTTGTGCCATTTGGGGCCGGCGGCGGATCTGACCGGTGGGCCCGGGCTATGGCTTCTCCCGCCATGGATTATTTTGATGATCAGCCCCTGAGGGTTGTCAACCGGCCGGGCGGCGATGCTGCAGTAGGCACACAATACATGTTGGAGCAGGAACCGGACGGGTATACGTTCATGATTTCCTCGTCAACACCCATTATGACATCAATGTTGGAAGATACCGGGTTTACTTATGAAGACATGATCTGCTTTACCACAAACCGCAATGTTCCTACCATATTGCTCGCAGATCCCGATGGTCCTTACACAACCTGGGATGATTTCCTCCGGGAAGTGGAAGAACGGCCCGGTGAAATTACCATGGGCGGAACCGTGGGGTTAAGGGGTAACCTGGAGCATATGCTTTACCAGCTGGGGCTGGAAGGAAAAGTGAACCATGTGCCTTATGACTCTACTGGCGAAGCGGTAACTGACTTTCTCGGCGGGCATATTGAACTGGCTGCTGTTACCCCCGGAACCGGGGCGCCGGTTGTAGAAGCCGGCAATGCGGTGGCTGTTATGTATACTACTGACGGGGAATTGCTGGAAGCTGTATTTGATGGTGTGCCGGGCACTCATGATCTGGGCCTTGAGCCTTTTGGTCTGCTGGGTTTCCTGGCTGTTTCTGCAGATGTTCCTGAAGAAAAAATCCAGTACCTTTCCGATGCTTTTGAAGAGCTCTTTGAAGATGATGCTTTCATAGGTCTGCAGGAAACGACAGGAGAAGCGCTTTACCACCTCTCCTATCCGGAGTCCCATGAATTCTATACCCAGTACTCCCAGGACCTGGAGGTTCTGGTGGAACTGCTAGACTAATGGCTGCTGTTTAGGAACATTGAAAGCTTGCAGCGCTGCAGCTTTTATAGGCTGCGGCGCTGCATTGCAGAATGTATTTGGAAATAAAGGCATGAAAGATCAACCATAACGAAGAGGGTGGTTCTTAGTTATGAGAATTGGGCGTGTTTATATCAGCCCGGACCGGGTCAGCGGCATTGTCATTGCCCTGTTTGCATTGTGGTTGCTATACATCTCCTACACGGCAGATTGGGCATTTCAGGAAACCAGGGACGGCCTCAGCGTGGGCTTTTTTCCAAGGATTACCAATATGATTACCATCGGGCTGGCTTTGCTGGTTATTATTTTCCCGGCCCAGACTTACCCGGAAAAACTGGCAAAATTGACCCCTAAAGGTTTGATGCAGGCGGCGACAGGTTTTCTGTTTGCTATTTTGTTTTTTGTTCTATTACAAAACTTTGGGTTTTTCTATGCCGCATTTCCCTGCCTGGCGGGAGGCATGTATTTAATGGGCGTCCGACCCTGGTATTTTTCTCTTCTATACGGAGCAGTCGCCACCGGGGCCGTTTTCGGCCTGTTCTATCTATTAGGTTTTCCGCTGCCGGGGATAAACTGATGCCGGCAATGTGAAATATCAACTTATCATTATTATTAAGCAACTCGATATGTCATGTGCGAGGGGTGTGAGAATGTTAGATCCGCAAGTATTTGGAGAAGCTCTAATGATTATAGCTGATCCAAGTGTCTGGTACCAGGTTGCTATAGGTGTGTTGATCGGGATTACCGTCGGCGCCATCCCTGGATTGAGTACATCGGCCGGAATGGCTTTGGCTTTGCCGGCAACCTTAATGCTGCCGACCGGAGCAGCATTTGGTTTGATCATCGGGGTTTACAAGGGGTCCACTTTTGGTGGGTCAATTTCTGCGATTACTTTTGCTACCCCCGGGACAGCCGGCGCCGCCATGACCAGCCTCGACGGGTACCCTTTGATGAGGCAGGGTAAAGGGAAAAAAGCGCTGCAAACAGCCCTGTATTCTTCAGTCACTTCCGATGTAGTTACAGATCTAATGACCATGCTTGTAGCGCCGATGATTGCAGTAGTTGCCTTAAGTTTCGGGCCGGGAGAAAGAACAGCCCTTATTGTTTTGGCTTTTATGCTGATCGGGACTCTTGCTCATGAAAGTCCGGTTAAAGGTCTGCTTGCCGCTGCGCTGGGTATGGTCCTGGGAATTATTGGCGTGGATCCGGTTGCGCAGGCTTCAAGACTTACATTTGGGTTTTACTGGCTTCGCGAAGGAATTGATATTATTCCGCTCATGATTGGCATGTTTGCCGTGTCGACAATGCTTCTGCAGCTAACTGAATTTACAGGCGGCGGTAAAGTAGCCCAGAAAGCTTCCGAAGTCATTAAGAGTGTAACTGAAGGTTTGAAGTTCGGGGAATTCCGTAAAACATTCAAATCGATCGGTTTGGGTATCGGGGTGGGATCTATCTGCGGGGTATTGCCCGGTCTCGGTTCCACGGCAGCCTCCATGCTCGCTTATACACTGGCCAAGCGTTTATCAAAGAATTCGGCCGAGTTTGGGAAAGGATCCCTGGAGGGAATAGCTGCTGCTGAAGCCGGCAATAATGCCACGGTGGGGCCGACATTGATTCCCTTGCTTGCTTTTGGGGTTCCCGGGAGTACTCCTGCGGCTCTCATTGGCGGGGCTTTAATGTTAAAAGGCTTAACTCCTTCCCCGATGCTTTTTGAAACGCATGCTTCCATGGTATTGGCCCTGCTGTTAATTCTCCTACTTGCAAACTTTGTTAATTTAATCCTTTCATCGGTTGTTTTTCCGGTATATGCCCGCGTGGGGCAGCTTCCCCAGCAAATATTAGTGCCTATAGTGCTCCTGCTTGCCATAGTGGGCACCTATGCCTACCGGTCCAACCCGTATGATGTTTTGATCATGTTTATTATCGGGATAATCGGCTTTCTGATGAAAGTCTATGAATACCCGATTCCTCCTCTTGTCCTGGCCTTCATTCTAACTCCGCTGCTCGAGCAGTCTTTGAGAAGGTCCCTGGTTATTACCAGAGGAGATATTTTGGCTGCATTTTCCAGCCCGCTTTCTTTAACTATGTTGATAGCGGCAGTTATCGTATTTTTCCTGTCCTTTAAATTTTCCAGCAAAATGGAAGCTGTTTCTGCAGAAATTAAGCAAGACGAACCGGATAATAAAGAGGTCAAATGATTAGTCAAATAGGGGTTTGAGCGCTTTTCAACGGCGGCCTCCAGTAGGGAGGCCGCTTTTTAAGTGCGCTTTTTTTGTAGAGCTTTATCCTTTCTTGTGCCGGTATATATCATAAGCGGGCGCACATCGGAAGAACTATTTTTAACGGCCCTGGTTTTCTGTCGGGATGCCGGCAGGCGGGATCATGATTAATCTGTTATTTGGCTCCACAAAATAAGGTTAAAGATGATATACTATAGATGAACTCATTGATTCAGAGGTGAGCGCATGGAAGCCGGCTTTAAATCAGGGGCCCTGGAGGTAAACCTGGCCCAAACAAAACATGAGCAAACTGAGCTCCCCCCGGAACACAGCTGGTTTGTTAATTTATCCTCTGCATACTGGGGAATTAACAAGAGGACCGAGGAACTTTTCCTGGAATATAACCATCCCCATCCCAATTATGATTTTATCATTGAAAACCTGCATACCATAAGCCTGACAGACTTATGGCTGTACAGCTCCATTGAAGAGTCTGAAGAAGCTCTCCTCTTCCTGGTTTCCATTTTTGAAGATCTTGCTGCCGGGGATTTAAATGAAAAACAGCGTGAACAGCTGGTAAAAACCCTGTTCAAATTTATCGACCGCCTCCTTAATGAGGGCACGTATCCCAACGAGGTTATTTGGCGCTGCCTGGATCTGATTAAAAAAGGATTGGCAGAAGATGAGGCCATATACCTGCGCAATTCCGGTTATTTTAAAAAATACCTGTCCCGGGCGGCGGCGGTTCCTGAGTTTAACAGCAGGGTCTGCGAGCTTACTAAAACAGTTCTTCGTAAAAGCTGCGCTTACTGGGCTGAAACAACCGGTGCAGAAGCCTGGTTTACAAGCAAAGCGGATCTTTTTCAACCGGTTTACCATGAAAAAATCAAGCTGATCGGCAAAGAATTTTTTGAAAATCTCTCTTCGCGAATTGAAAACTCCCAAACCTGGGAAGAAATTGAATCAAACCTTTTCTTCAATGACATAGCCAACCACTTTCGCTATTTCAGCGAGCAATTCAGCCTTTCCATAGAAAAGGTATATTACCTGCTCTATATACTGCACCTTCCCGGCATGACCCAGCTCAAAAAGCATCTTCTCTATGACCTTAACCGCCTCTTGAAAACCGCCCTGGATGAGCTGGACGGGGATGAAATATATCATTTTATCGATATGCTTTTCACCCTTTTTAAGGAATTGAAGGATCAACAAACCGATACAGTCCTGGACTGTCTCTTCACCCTTGGCAAGGAAATAGTAAGTATCGATAACCAGGACATAACTTCCTACTATATGCAAAGGTTAATTGAATTTGGTTTTGTTTATCCCGGCAAAATTGAAATAACCGCCGACTGGGAATCTAAAGCCAATGCCGATCATGTCAAGAATATCCGGATCTGGCTTGATTTGATTGAGACGTCACCGTATAAATTTAAAAAATTGCTTTCTGCCCTGGTGGTTAACCTCAGGCTGGGTGGAATATTTATTTCCGATACCGATCTGTTTCAGCGAGATGTAACCAGGCTTTTAAACGCAGATATAGCCCCGGTTTATAAGCAGGTTAAACAGCTGGCCCGTTTTTTCCCCGTTTACTTTAACGAAATAGGGGCTGAGGGCAAATTGCGTGAGGCAAGTACAGTTATCGACGAGCTGGCCGGCCGAAAAGACCGGGTTATTCACTTTGTGCGCAAGCAGGTTCATACTGAAAGCAATAATACCCATATCGAACTGGTGCGGCGGGTAGCTGATTACTGGTACAACGGCCGCAGGGAACAGCTTAGAAAAATTATACCGGAAGATGTCTACACTACCCTTAACAACAAAGATGAACATTATGTCAGGATCAGCAGGTTGACCCGCACTGTTTGTGACTATTTCGGGGTGGATCATACCGGGCTGCTCAATCTGTCTGAAGAAGAAGTTGCTGCTTACCTGGATACTTTAACTGAAGAAAACGATAAAGACAAAAAGCGCCTTCTCTACCTGGTTCAGCTCTACCAGCTTCTTGTGGAAAAATACTCTTTTGAGACCCGCAACATTAGCGGATTATTGCTGCAGAGTCGTTTTTTCAGCAAAGAAGAAGTGGAAATTTTTTCTGATCTTATGGAACAAAAGCGTTATCGTGAAGCCCTGGAACAAATCTACTCGTACATGGACACCCTTAAAGAGGTAATTCTGAGCAAGGAGAAAACCGAAGCCATCGAAACTATATATTACAAGCGCCACATAGCCGCCGGTATCCCGTCCATGTACGGCCAGTACAAAGAACCCAAGTTCGAGGCGCTTGGGCTGATGTACCGGTTGGAGCAGGTTGCTTCGCGCTTGATGGAGGATATTGTTGCTGAAATTGATATGGACTATATTTCCGCTAAAACCCTGAAAAATATTTATGAAGTGCTGACGCGTTTTAAAGCCGGGTTGGAACTTGATGGTATGGTTAACCAGAACTTTAATTCAACCCTGGAGATGTTCAGGTACAGCCTGACTTCCGCCAGTGTGACCCTGGAACAGTATATGAATATCTTCCGGTTCATGTCCCAGCATATCCGGGAATTGATTAATGAATACTTTATCCGGGTTTATGACGAAACCATCAACATTGTAGTGCCCCAGATTTTTGACGATTCTCCAGAAACTATTGCCAGGGAATCGGAGGTGTTTTACCGGGACATCCTGTCTTCCGCCTTCCTGGTCCAGGAGCTGGATCAATTTATAGCCAATGCCATAAAAATGATCCATAATATGCTGGAAAATTACTCCAGGGAGCATATTCATAATATGATGAGCTACAACCCCGACCTGGCGATCAGCTCCCTTGACCGGGAAACGGTCCAAATGGACAACCAGTTGTTTCTGGGGGCAAAAGCTTACTATCTCAAGAAATTGTTGGCCTACGGCCTGCCTGTTCCACCGGGATTCGTTTTAACTACCGAGGTTTACAGGCATAAGGATACAATTTTCGAACATCCTTCCATGAGCCAGGACCTGGACAGCATGATTTTTAAGCACCTCTCTCAACTGGAAGCTAAAAGCGGTTTGAAATTTGGAGATCCGAACAAACCTTTGTTGCTCTCAGTCCGTTCGGGCACCGCCATATCAATGCCCGGCGCTATGCGCACTTTTCTCAATGTAGGCATGAACGACCGGACTGCGCAGGCCCTGGATAAAAATCCTGAGACCGCCTGGATGGGTTGGGACGCGTACCGCCGCTTTATTCAAAGCTGGGGCATGTCCCACGGGGTTGACCGCGATTATTTTGATGCCGTGATGGTCCGGGTAAAAAGCAAATATGGTGTAGAAAAAAAGGCCAGCTTCACTGAGACCCAGATGAAAGAACTGGCCCTCGAGTATAAAAAAACCTTGAACGAACACGGCGTTTTTATCGCAGAAGATCCCTACGATCAGCTCAGGCAGGCCATAAATAATATATTTAACTCCTGGTCTTCTCCGCGGACCGTAGCCTACCGCAAGCATTTACAGGTTGCCGATGAGTGGGGAACTGCCGTAGTGGTGCAAAAGATGGTCATGGGCAACCGGTCCAAGCGTTCCGGTTCGGGCGTGGTTTTTACCCACAACCCCAAGTTGAAAAAACCCGGTATAAACCTCTATGGCGACTTCACCCTGTGCAGCCAGGGTGAAGATATTGTAGCCGGACTGGTTTACACCATGCCGGTTTCAGAAAGCCAGCGCACTGATGATTACCCGGATAGCGAATTTTCGTTGGAATCCGCTTTCCCTGATATTTATAAACGGCTTCATGATATTGCCACCGAATTGATAGAAAAATACGGGTTTAACAACCAGGAAATCGAGTTTACATTTGAATCCGATCACCCCCAGGATCTTTATATTCTGCAGATCAGGGAACAGAACATTGTGCAGCAGGAAAAAGTGGCTGTTTTCAGCGATCCTCCCGAAAAGATGCAGCCGGTTGGCAGGGGTATCGGCGTTGGAGGCGGCGCCATGAGCGGACTGGTCAGTTTTGATATGGATGACCTGGTCAACAACAAGCGCGACTACCCCGATGACCACCATATCCTGGTTCGGCCCGATACTGTGCCTGATGATATACAGATGATTTTCATGTGTGACGGCCTGGTTACCAGCAGAGGAGGGGTTACCTCCCATGCTGCCGTAGCTGCCGATAAACTGGGCAAAGTTTGTGTTGTTAACTGTGAGGAACTGATCGTTAACGATCAAGAGAAGTACTGCAAAATCAATGATATAGTTTTCCGTAAGGGTGATGCCATTTCCATTGATGGAAAATGGGGTAATATCTATGCGGGGTCTCATTCGGTTCAATATGTTTAATCAGTTAAAAGGGAGGATTTGGCATTGATCGACCATCTGCAAAGCAGGAAAATACTGGGTATTAACGGTGTGGGCAGGATTGGCAAACTAACTCTCTGGAATCATCTCAACTTAGGTTACTTTGATTACTTTGTCCTTAATACCGGCCGAAAAGTGGGCAAAAACTTAGAAGATGTTATAGACTACCTGGTTAAAGACAGCACCTATGGATCTCTGGACCGTTTTTTGTATGGATACTCGGGAAAAACCGCAGCTCTAGAAATTACCGATCATGAACGGGGACTGTTTACCATCAACGGCATTCCGATCAAGCTTTATACTGAATCTCGAAATCCCAGGGAAATAAACTGGTCCAGGGAAGGGGTCCAGCTGGTGATCGAATGCACCGGCGGTTATGCCGATCCAACTATTCCGGCCGATCATCCCGGGGGCAGTGCCCGGGGACACCTGGAAGCGGGAGCGGAAAAAGTGATCATCAGCGCTCCCTTTAAAGTCGCCGACGGATCTCAAAAATTACCTCCCGACAGCTGTATGTTTGTCTACGGAATCAATCACAGCAAATATGATCCTTCCAGCCACCATATCTTATCTGCGGCAAGCTGCACTACCACCGGTTTATCCCATATGATCAAGCCGCTGCTTGAAACCCGGGAAACTTCACGAATTATCACCGCTTCCATGTCCACGGTTCATGCCGCAACGAATAACCAAAAAATCCTGGATGGAGTTCCGAAGGCAGGCACTTCCGATTTGCGCAAGACCCGTTCAGTCTTTGATAATATCATTCTGACCACCACCGGCGCTGCTGACGCCCTGGAGGAGATCATGCCGGAGATCAAGAATGTCGGTTTTATGGCCGATTCGGTCCGTATTCCTACCAGCACCTCTTCGCTGATTATGTTAAACGTTACTTTTAAAACTGATCTGAACGAAGCCGGGGAGCCAAGGCTAAACCGGGAGCTGATCAACGAGATCTATAAAACTGCGGCCGCAGGAGCTCAAAAAGGGATGGTTATATACAGCGACCGGCAAAATGTTTCTACAGACCTGGCAGGATATCCGGCAGCGATTGTGGTGGAAGGGATAGAGACCCATACCAGGACCGGATTTATAGAGGTTAATGCGGAAACCCTTCGGGAAAATGGCATTGATGCTCCGGCTGATATCAATATCCCCGTAACTCATGCTAAAATATTTGGCTGGTATGACAACGAACTTGGCAGTTATGTTAATATGCTCGGCAAACTGGCAGTATATGTAGATAAAAATATGCCTTGATTACGCAGGAGTGAGTCTATGCCCGCTATTTCCGGAGAGCAAGTAGCCCTTGTTCGATGCAATCGTTATGAACCCGGTGAAGTTCGTTCTGCACTGGAAGAAATATTTGCCTTCCATGGCGGCATCGAAGCCGTGGTTGGGTCCGGGAAAAAGGTCCTTTTAAAGCCAAATCTGCTATCAGCAGTTGCGCCATCTAAAACTGTAACCACGAACCCGCTTATCGTCAAAGTGGTTGCTGAAATGATCCAGGAGGCTGGAGGCAAAGTTTTTATCGGCGACAGCCCCGGCCATGATAACCAGGAAAAAGCCCACCGGATTTGCGGCTTGCAGGAAGTGATAGAAGCGACCGGAGCTGAGCCCCTGTACTTTTCTGATCCTGTTTATAAACAGGTCGAAGGTTACCGGCTCTGGGAGATCCCCCTTGCTCCCGAATTAAGCCGGGTAGACCTGGTTATTAACCTGGCCAAGCTCAAGACCCACTCTTTTACCGGGATGACAGCTGCCGTAAAAAATGTCTACGGCTGTGTGCCGGGCAAACATAAGGCCCGGTTTCATTTCGAACATCCGCTTCCTAAAGACTTTTCCAGGCTCCTGCTCGATGTATATTATGCCGTTCGTCCCGCTTTTTCGATCATCGATGCTGTAGTGGCCATGGAAGGAGCAGGCCCCAGGAACGGCAGGCCCAGGCAGGTGGGGCTGCTAATGGGCGGCATGAACGCCCTGGCCCTTGACGTTGTGGCAGCCTCGGTTTTAGGGTTTCAGCCTGAACAGGTAACGACCAATGCTGAAGCCAGAAAACTGCGGCTGGAAGGCTCTGATCTCGAATCGATAATCATCAAAGGCAAGGAGCTGGAAGAGGTTCGGTTGGCCGGTTTTGACCTGGGTCCTGTTTCAAAAGGCAGGATCGGCAGGCTGCTGGCTCTCTTGCCTTTTGCCAGGATTAGAGATTTTATGACCGCAAGGCGCCCCTATCCCCGCATTAACCCCGACCTATGCAGCGGTTGCGGTGTTTGCCAGCAATCCTGTCCGGCCCGGGCTATAGAGTTCTGCGGTTCCATACCGGATATTGATTATCACGGTTGTATCCGTTGTTATTGCTGCCAGGAATTTTGCGGCCAGGGCGCGGTTGAACTATCCGGAAGCCGAAGCGGCAATTAGCTTTCGGTAAGGAGCAGAGAGGGCCGCCGGGCGGCGGTTATTTGAGAATATTTGTTTTTATGATATAGTAATTTATATTCCCATCGGGGTATTAATAGATCCGGAGGTGTTGTTGTTTGAAAGTATTGGTAAGCGATTCATTTTCGCCGGAAGGGCTGGAGTATATGAAAGAACATGCCGAGGTGGCATACCGGCCCGATATAACTCCGGGGGAATTATTGACAGAAATAAAAAAATATGACGGGCTGGTGGTCCGCAGCCGCACAAAAGTTACCTCTGAGGTAATAGAGGCCGGCGAAAACTTGAAAGTAATCGGGCGGGCCGGTGTAGGAGTGGACAATATTGATGTAGAAAAAGCAACTGAAAAAGGGATAATAGTTGTTAACGCTCCGCACGGCAACACTATCTCGGCTGCTGAACATGCCATAGCGCTCCTGACTGCCCTGGCCCGGAATATTGCCCAGGCAAACAGTTCCCTCAAGCGGGGCGAATGGAAAAGATCTGAACATACCGGGGTTGAATTGAACCAGAAGATGCTGGGGGTAATTGGAGTAGGCCGGATCGGCAGTGAAGTTGCCCGCCGGGCCCGCTCCCTCGGCATGAAGATAATTGCTTATGATCCCTATCTAACCAGGGATCATGCCGAAAAACTTGGTGTTGAGATGGTTTCTTTCGAAGACCTCTTAAAACAAGCGGACTTTATTACGCTTCACCTGCCCTTAAATCCCTCTACTTACCACTTAATCGGTGAAAAAGAACTGGCCCTGCTTAAACCGGGAGTTAGAATTATCAACTGTGCCCGCGGTGGCCTGATCGATGAGGATGCTTTATGCGCAGCGCTGCAGGAAGGGCGGGTGGAAGGAGCAGCCCTTGACGTTTTTGAAGAGGAACCTCCCGGCAGTTGCAAACTCATGGATCTCGACAATGTGATCGTAACTCCCCACCTGGGAGCTCTCACCAGGGAGGCCCAAACCAACGTGGCGATCCAGGTATCAGAACAGGTGATCAGCTCCCTGAAAGGAGAGCCCATTGTTTCCGCCGTCAATGTCCCGGCCTTGCTGCCGGAAACGAGAGCGGCAATAGGCCCGTTTTTACCCCTGGCCCGGGCCATGGGCAGTTTTTACCTCCAGTTGTTCGGAGGTTCTGTTGATGAAATTGAAATCACTTACAGCGGGAATATCGCTTCAATGCCTCTATCTCCCATGACGCTGTCCTGCCTGATCGGTTTCCTGCAGCATATTGTGGGAGACGGAGTCAACTGGGTCAATGCCTCCTATATTGCCAAGGGCAGGGGGATAGCGGTTCGGGAGACTTCAACCACGGAAGTTAAAAACTACAGCAACCTGATCACGATGCGGGCCCGGACAGGGAATGAAGAACACCATATTTCGGGCACTCTCCTGAACGGCGATATGCGTATTGTCCGGGTTGATGATTACCGGATTGAAATTGTCCCGGCCCCTTATATGCTGGTTACCACGCATAATGACAGGCCCGGTGTAGTTGGCAAAATCGGCACTTTGCTTGGAGATGAGAATGTTAATATCGCTTCCATGCAGCTGGGCCGTAAAGAAGCCAGGGGCGAAGCGATGATGGTTTTGCAGGTTGATCAGGAGATGACTGCCGAAACTTTGAAAAAGNTTAAGGAATTGGATGTAATTACTTCGGCTNACTTTGTGGTNATGCCGAAAAGTGTATTTTCCGGAGAACACTAAACTGAACGAAACGAGGTGCTGAAAGTGGTAAAAGTTTATGCTTTAAGTACNTGTCCGTGGTGCAAGAAGGTTAAGAAACTGCTCGATGACAAGGGCGTTCAGTACGATGTAGTTGATGTAGACCTGGCCNGGGAAGAAGAACAGAAAAAGGCCCTGGCCGAAGTGGAAGAGTTGACCGGCAAACGCGCCTTTCCGGTTACCGTGATCAATGAAAGTGTTATCCAGGGTTTCAAGCAGGAAGAGATAGAAGGGGCGCTTGAAAGTGAAGAATAAAATATACTGCGAGGTATGCCGGATATCTTTTATTTACAAGGGCGAGGTAGAAGCAGGGCAGGAAATAGTATGCACTGTTTGCGGGGCCGAACTAAAGATAGCAGAAACAGAACCGGAGATCAAGGCTTCCCGCTATATTGAAGATCCCGAAACGGAAATCCGCCGCCGGGCGGAAAACTTTGCCGGCCTGCGGAACTATACTTTTAATGAAGACAAAGAACTGGTCCTGGAAGGCCTGGTGGGTAAGCATAAAATTTATGGCGATTTTTACTGCCCCTGCCGTTTCGATAACATCCCGGAAAATGTTTGTCCCTGCCTGGCAACAAGGATGAACGAAGTCCGAAAGCTGGGCCATTGTTATTGAAACCTTTTTCACCTCAAGGAGTGAGTTTCACTCCCCCGGCAATTAGTTTCAAGGGTCCAGGTAAAGGAGTGCCTGGAACAGTATTCCAGTCTGGTCAATAAAGCATACGCCATCACTAAAGAATCCGGTTTAAAGGCCGGATTCTTTTCCTGCGCAAGATTATCAGCCCTTCCTATTCCCTGTGATTGATTAACATTTTTTGCAGATGTTCCGGCATTTCAGCAGGGTCAACCACCTGCCGGTGCAGGACTGGTTTATCTTCAAGTTCAGCCAGGTTTTTTGGCACTGCTGTCCCTGTTTCCAGGGCCAGTATTTTTATCAATTCCAGCTCAGAATGCTCTTTATATAGGTTGCTTTCAAACAACGCCCTGATCGTGCTGCCGGTAAACTTATAGGGGCTGGCTGTAGCAAGGATTACACCCCGGTGACGGTCATTTTCCCTCTCCAGGTACTTGGTGAAAACATTTTTTCCCACCGCCGTGTGCGGATCAAGGAGGTAGTTATATTCCCGGAAGGTTTCAGTGATGGTGTCCTGGGTTTCCTGATCATCGGCATAATCGGACCAGAAAAGATCCTGCAGTTCGCGTAAGGTTTCCCTGTCTATGCTGTAGCGCCCTTTTTCGTTGAGCTCCTTCATCCAGAAAGCGATGCGCTCAGAATCGTGGCCGGTTATTTCAAAGAGCAGCCGCTCCAGGTTGCTGGAAACCAGGATATCCATGGAGGGAGAAAGGGTGCTGTGTAAAGAGCGATTTTTATCGTAGATACCGCTGTTTATAAAATCAGAGAGCACGTTATTGCGGTTGGCGGCGCAGATCAGGCGGTTGACCGGCAGGCCCATCCGGCGGGCATAATATCCGGCCAGGATATTGCCGAAATTGCCGGTGGGGACTATAAAATTTATTTTTTCACCTTCCCGGATTTCCGCCCGGGACAGTAATTGCCCGTATGCATAAAAATAATACACGATTTGGGGCAGAAGCCTGCCCCAGTTAATTGAATTAGCCGAGGAGAAACGGTAACCGGCCTTTTCCAGCCGCAGTGTCAAATCCCGGTCGCTGAAGATCTGTTTAACCCCGCTCTGGGTATGGTCAAAATTGCCCCGGACGGCGACAACATAAACGTTTTTGCCTTCCTGGGTGGTCATCTGTAATTTTTGTATTTCGCTGACCCCTTTTTCCGGAAAATAGACCACTATTTTAAACCCCGGCACATCGCGGAACCCTTCCAGGGCCGATTTTCCGGTATCCCCGGAAGTTGCGGTCAGGATCACTGTTTCCCTGTCGTCGCCGCTTTTTTGGGCAGCTGCAATCAGCAAATGCGGCAGGGCCTGCAGGGCGATATCTTTAAAAGCCGATGTGGGGCCGTGCCATAGTTCAAGAATATTAAGCTGGTCGGCCGGTTGAGCCAGGGGAGTTACAGAAGGGTGATCAAAAGTTGCCTCGTTGTAGGCTGAGTCGACGGTATGGCTTATTTCAAAAGGACTGTAATTTCCCAGAAAGCGGGAAAAAATGGCTTTTGCGATTTCCCGGTAACTGCCGCCGGGCAGGTTGATTTCGGAATAAGGCTTTATGGTTTCGGCAGGGGCATATAAACCACCATCAGGCGCCAGGCCCTTTAATACTGCCTCGGAAGCGGTGACAGTTTTTGCCCCGCCCCTGGTGCTGTAGTAGCGCATTATTCATCTATCCTTTCACTGAGGTATCCGGCAGCGCCGGTTTTTGCTCTTCTTCTTCAATTCTTCTTGACCCTGCCGATTCCTTCAATTAATGGTGGCGCCCCTTGACAAAATACCTCTAACAGGGTATTTTCAGGACACGACTTTGCCCTTTCTCCACCGCAATAACCTCATAAATTTTGAAAGGAGCGTGAGTTAAACTTGAAATACCTGGTTATCGTCGGAGATGGAATGGCCGACTACCCCATAGAAAAACTGGAGAAAAAAACCGTCCTTCAATATTCCGCCACCCCGGCCTTCGACCGCCTGGCCAGGGAAGGGGAACTGGGCCTGGCCCGGACCATACCCGATCAACTGCCGCCGGGAAGCGACACGGCCAACCTTTCGGTTATGGGTTATGATCCCCTCCGTTACTATACCGGGAGATCGCCTTTCGAGGCGGCCAGCCTGGGAGTTGATTTGAACCCTGATGATATATCTTTTCGATGCAACCTGGTGACCCTATCTTCTGAAAAGCCCTATTCCGATAAAATAATGCATGATTATTGCGCCGGTGAAATTACGAACGAGGAAGCCGAAATCCTGATCGGGGAGATAAAGAAACACCTGGGCAGCGATGATATAGATTTTCACTGCGGTTTCAATTACCGCCACTTGATGGTCTGGCACGGCGCTCCCGATGATTGGCAGATGACGCCGCCGCATGATATAAGCGGCCAAAAAATTGGAGAACACCTTCCGGGCGGCACAGGCAGCTTGCAGGTCCGGGAAATGATGGAAAAGAGTTTTGACATTTTAGCCGATCACCCCGTAAACCGGAAGCGGGTAGAAAAGGGCCTTAACCCGGCTAATTCAATCTGGATCTGGGGCAACGGCAAAAAACCGCTCCTGCCTTCGTTTCATGACAAATACGGCCTGCAGGGATCGGTGATATCAGCGGTGGACCTGGTCAAGGGTATCGGCCTGTTTGCCGGTTTGAAAATGATCGAAGTAGAAGGAGCTACCGGCAATATAGATACCAACTACAGCGGTAAAGCAGATGCCGCCGTTCAGGCTTTAAAATCAGGCGATGATTTTGTCTACCTGCACATAGAGGCGCCGGATGAATGTTCACACCGGTTTGAAACAGAAAACAAGATCAAGGCAATTGAATTGATTGACAACCTTGTGGTTGGCCCCATCAGAAGCCAGCTTGAACAAGCAGGCCTTTCTCACAGTATTTTGCTGATCACCGATCATGCCACTCCGCTGTCACTGGGAACCCATACCAGGGATCCGGTTCCTTTTGTAATATACCGCAGCGACGATCCAGTAAGCAACCCTTCCCGGAAGTTTGACGAGGCCAGCGCTGCTGAAGCAGGCCTCTACATGGGGGACGGATTTCGCCTTATGGATCGTTTCATAAAACCGGAATGATGTCTTCAACGCCGATCCGGTCCCTGAACCAGGGCAGCGGAAAAGATAAAATATTAAATACTAATTTTATGGCCCTTTTGGGCTCTGTATTTTTCCTTTTTTTTGCCCTTGATTTTTATATACCCATCCTGCCTTTCTACGTCCTTGATGTGGGAGGCGGCGAAGCAGCTGTAGGGCTTCTGATGGGCCTGTTTACATTTTGTTCGGTGGTTCTCCGCCCTTTCCAGGGTCGCGATTTAAACCGCCGGGGTCGTAAAAGGCTGCTTTTAATGGGTATTATCCTGTACGCCGCCAGTGGGGCCGGGCTTATGCTTTTGCCGCCCCTTCCCCTGGTTTTCATCTTTCGCGCCGTCCAGGGGTTTGGGTGGGGGGCGTTCTTGCTTTCCTTTAATACCCTGACCCTGGACCTGGCCCCGCAGGGCCGGAGCGGCGAAGCTCTTGGCCTCATGGGTATGGCCCCGCCTTTTTCCCTGGCCGTGGCCCCCATCTTTGCCGAGCAGCTGCGGATTGCCACCGGGAGTAATTACCTGCTTCTCTTTTTTATTGCCACCGCTGCTGCAATTATGGCCCTGGTCATGGCTTTCCCGGTCAGGGAGCCGGCAAGGGATAAAAGTTATGAGCAAAAAGGTCCCCTTCTTTCCCGAAAGGTATTATTGCCTTCACTGATTATATTTTTCATGACTTTTAACCTGGGTTGTATCCTTACTTTTTTACCTTTACTGGGCCAAGTGAGGGAAATAGAAGCTGTGGGTTACTTCTTTACTGTTTTTGCCCTGACTGCAGTAGTATTCCGACCCGTTTTCGGCCGGGTTTCGGATCGGGTCGGGCGCTCCCGGGTTTTTCTGCCGGCCCTGGTTGTGGCCGCTCTAGCGCTGGTCATGGTAGCCCTGGCCGTAACAGCAGCAGAGCTGATTTTCAGCGCCTTTATTTTTGGAGCCGGGTTTGGAGCGGCCCATTCATCGGTCATGGCCCTTGCCGCGGACAGGTTGCCGGTCCTGGAAAGAGGGGTTGGCATGGCCACTTTTACCGGGTCTTTTGACCTGGGCATAGTAGCCGGCGCCAGCACAGTCGGCATTCTATTGAACTGGCTGGATTTTAAAGCCGTATTTTTTTTGTGTGCCGCAGTTATGATTTTGCCGGTTATCCTGTACGGGCTAAAAGTAAGATTACGGCCCCGGGCTCAGTGATCGCTTGTTGATTTGCCGGTAGCCTGGCTTTGGAGGGGCGGTTAAAAATCTAACCGGGCTGGTGTTGCCCATCTGCCGCCGGCCCGTTCCAGGCCGCTGCTACGGCGCAGGCAAAAGGCGGTTCATGGGTCAGGGAAACAACAATCGCCGTAATCTGTTTAGCTTTGGCCAGGCGCGCAGCTTCGCCGTGCAGCTTGACCAGGGGTTGCCTGCCGGGTGAAGTTATAATTTCTACTTCTTTTAATGCAGCCGGGCCGATCCCGCAGCCGATTGCTTTTAAAGAAGCCTCCTTGGCGGCAAAACGGGCGGCAAGCGAAGCAGCCGAACTACTACTCTCCAGGAAGTTTTGCTTTTCCCGCTCTGTAAAGATCCGGTTTAAAAAGCGTTCGGGGAACCGGTCGATGATCTTTTTAATGCGATTGATAGCTACCAGGTCTACCCCAATACCCATAATCATTGCCAATCACCCCAGGGTTGATTATAGCATAACCGGACCAGTAATGTCTGAATAATCCAATGGTAATATTGCATTATAATTATTTTTGTGGTAATCTTTAGAAGATATAACACCCTGTTTATCGGGGCTATTTTAGGAGGTATTTTTTTAATGCAAGGTAAGGTAAAATGGTTTAACCCTGAAAAAGGGTACGGTTTCATCGAGGTTGACGAAGGCAAGGATGTGTTTGTGCATTATTCAGAGATTCAGGAAGAGGGTTTTAAAACCCTGGAAGAAGGGCAAGATGTCGAGTTTGAAGTTGTGGAAGGCCCGCGCGGTCCACAGGCCGCAAATGTGGTAAAGCTATAGCCCCGGGAATATACTGAGCGGCAAATTGAGCCATCATAATTAAAAAATTGTTATCTGAACTGGCCGGCATGAAAGCCGGCTTTTATTTGTGCTTGGTGCTATTTAACCGTTGACAGTAGGCTGCTGAGGTGTTATTCTTTTTTTTGTCGGATACCCGAGTTGTTTGGTCGGAATTCAAAAGGAGCGCAAAATTTAAAGTTGAGATTATCGGCAAAAGTCGAGTATGGTGTTAGGGCTATGGCCATCCTCGCCTATCATTATCAGAACGGCCCCCTGCCTTTAAGGGAGGTTGCGGAACAGGAAAATATTTCCCTTAATTTCCTGGAGCAGTTTTTTCCGGACCTCAGGCGTAAGGGGTTGATTTTAAGTGTGCGTGGTTCGCGAGGCGGATACATGCTTTCCCGGCCGCCGGCTGAAATAAAAATCGGCGATATTGTGCGGGCTGTAGA
>SL_8KL_010_SEDDRAFT_10001400_pt1 | contig 20928 bp, 18 predicted proteins | sample SodLakKL_010_SED_4_FD_11160 | JGI IMG/M metagenome (IMG submission 11160)
GGGTCCAAACATGCCTACTCACGAAAAGATAACTTTGATAATACAGATGTGGGCCGGTCGTCTCGAGATATTCCCGGTTCTAGTGCTGATCACTTCGCCTTTCCATTAGTATCGTTTTTCATCTTAGCCAGTCTATCAAACTGAGGATCAAGGCCGTACCTACGAAGGCTATGACCGCCCAGAGAAGATCTCCGGTGAGTAAAAAGACAAGGATGGCCAGAAGTGTAGCGGGCAAAAACTGTATGAGCATCTTCAGAAAAAAGGCTATTATCAGGATTATCACCACTAAGATCAATATTCCGATGCAGACGGCGGCGCCTAGACCTAATAGTGGTATCATGAACGGTAAAGGCGCATATTGGTAAATAAATCTATTGCTAGAATTCCCAATATTCTTTCAATATTTTCTTCAGATCGTCAACGGTCTCCACCATCTTTTTCTTGGGCTCATAACCTATATCTCCTATCTTNTGNTCNGTNGGNAGTGGNACNTCNACGCCCAANGNTCCGATGGTNATAGCTTTCCATCCTTCNANNACTCTCTGNCCGTATCCNGATANCATNAGNTCNATGTAACCCGCGTCTCCCTCTTCGGCCATGGACCTGCTCACTTCCCCGAGATACTTGAGACCCCTCATGTCCAAAGCCAAGTCGGTGAGCGAGTCGGCATGATGAGGGTCTGACCCTCCGTTCCTTATCAGCACGTCCGGTGAGAACTGTCTTACCAAAGGTTTCACCACCTCTTCGATGGCATAGTGATATTCGGTCAAATTTGAATCTCTCGGCATCGGTACATTGACCGTGAACCCTTCACCTTCTTCCTTGCCCACTTCCTGGACGTATCCTCTNCCNGGATANANNGTGGCGGGATCTTGATGTATCGAGATGAAAAGAACATTTGGATCTTTCATGAAGATATCCATGGTGCCGTTTCCCTGGTGGGCATCGGTATCGAAGATCACGACCTTCTCTTTTTGTTCTGCCAGATATCTAGCCGCCACTGCAACATCGTTGAACATGCAGAAACCTTCGCCGTAATCCGGTCCCGCATGGTGAAGACCACCTAGATTTATCGCGAATTCAACACCTTCGTTTTCGATCATCTTAGCCGCTTCCAAGCTTCCGCCGACGATGTAACGGGCGGCTTCGGGTGAACCTTTTTTTACCGGAGTATCCATGGTGAGTGAGCCGCCGGTTTTTTCCTTTTCATCCACACCTTTGATATACCCTGGATCGTGAACCGTTTCTAAGACACGATCATCAGCTTTAGGAGACTCCGTCACCTCCACTTCCGCATGCATCTTCTCTTCTTTTTCCACCTCTTCTACGAACTTAGGAAATCGTCTCGGATCGAAGGGGTGAAATTTACCGAATCTGTACGATGCGTACTTTTCGTGGAAGAACAACGGGACTTTTCTATCGCTCATCTTTTTTCCTCCTTTTTGTCGCCTCGATATGTGCTCTTCTTATAGGGTCAGGGACCTTGTACCTGCAGTAACTCTTCACGAGTTGTACTGCTTGATCATGGGAAACCCCGTGACCTGGAGAGACATATATGGGATTTTTTGCTCTCTTACCCTCCAATAGTGCGTGCCCTATTAATTTTCCGTTATCCCTGACTTCCGAGAGCATCTTACCCTTTTCCCTATCGATCTCATCAACCAGATCACCGCAGAGTTTACTCTTCGCTACACCCACTGTAGCCATACCCGTTTCTACACCTAGATGAGAAGCTAAACCGATACCATCAGGATGCATCACTCCGTTGCCGTCTACCATCACTACATCGGGCTGATCTTCGACTTTTTCCAATATCTCAAGAAGACAGGGCAGTTCCCTGAAGGCGAGAAAAGTCGGTATGTAGGGGAATTCGACATCGATCTCCGTAGTGAAAACACCTATCTCTTCTTTATTTTCATGATCCCAAAGTGAAAGTGCTGGATAAGCTTTGTTGTTGGAATAAGAAACATCTACTCCCGCCACCGATGAAAATCCAATTCCACTCTCCTGGACCGCAACTTTTTCTTTTACCCGTTTCTGCTCTTCTCTCAATCTTTTAAGAGGTTTATCGGATACGAAGCTTTCGAACACGACATGCTCAAATTCTTTAACTCTTCCGTTTTTGATCCTTATGCCTTCCTCTTCCAGCAATCTTTTCTTTTCCTCTATTCCCCCACCATAACCCCCTAAAGAGCCGTCGGACATTACCACCCTGTGGCAGGGGACCTCTACGGGTCTGGGATTTTCGTTTAACATCTTACCCACGGCTCTTGCCGCCCTTTCGCTGCCTAAGGCTCTAGCTAAAGCGCCGTAGGTCGATACTCTACCTTCCGGTATCTGGCATACGAGGGGATAGAAATCTTGACGGAAGGACTTTACCAGCGAAGTGTATCCCAAAGGATCACCATCAACTTTCATCCATCCTTTCGCTCTCTTCTCTCAACAGGTCTATAGCCGGGGTTCTAGTGTAGGTGGGTTTTCTTCCTTCCTTCACTAAGTCTTTATCTTTCGTGTGTATCCACGGCCATATCCTCGAGACGTGGTTCAATCTAAGATAAACTTCCTCCAAATTTACACATACCCAATCCACGAATCCGTAAGCCTCCTCAAATGTTCTATCGGTGTTTTCTTCCCTTTCCTCTCCGATGGACTCCCACTCGATCTTAGAGGCCGGGCCTTCGCAGACATCCGATAGAACCAAGGTTTCGTCGTCAAAATCTTTCAAAACGCCCAAGAAAGCTTTCCCTCCGTCCATCACCACTATTATCTTATCGCCTTTCAATCTTTTTAACTTCTTCTGCAACAGTGAAGCTAACATGATTCCACCTCTTGTAAATAGTTTTTATATCTACTAATATTTTTTGGACATTTCAGATATCAAAGGGTACGGCTCTTGGTCAATTCTATATAGGTAAGAGTGTCCACCTCTATCCCCATGAGATCCCCATTTATCGTTCCGAATCCGACCGCGAATCCGGGATAGCGCATCATTTCATCTATACAAGTTATATTAAGGTATACAGGATATTCATCAGATGATATCCTCCATGAATATCCAAAATTGTTGCTCACAGATGTGACTTCAACAGATAGATCATCGATGGTCAAAATTTCGCCGTCCAGATCCACATACATCGCGTACTCTTTATTTTGTCCACTTCCGTAAACATCCACTATCTTCATCTCGACTCCACTATCGTCCCAAAAAGCGAACCAGTCCCATTCCATCCTACTGAAAGTTCCTCGCTGATTTTCTATCCAGCCTACACCTTCTACCACGTGTGTCTCGCCTTCTACATTTAATGTTCCGACCACGGTACAGCGAGTCAGCGAGTGTATCCTGTAGTAATCTAAACCCAAAACGATCTCCCCTCCATAGTCTGTCATGGTAGCAGGAGGCTTTTCGGATTCGAGCTCTACGTCTATCTCATACTCTGTACCGTCGATTTCAAAAAATGATCTCCACTCATAATAGAACGCTTCACCTTCTTTCGTTCTTAACCGATCTTCTGGTACATGCTCCTGACTGAAAGTCATGTCAAGCTTTCCTTCTGAAAGGGACTGTTCACCTTGATAAGTTTCTTTATGTGTCTCTTCTGGGGATGATATGTAGACATCCTTGTAATCCTCATGGTAGAGTGTGATCAGATAAGTCCTTCCTATATCCGACTGCGGAAAATCCATTCGTAACCCTAGAGAAATCCACGTATCTCCGTCTGGATAAAGTCCTTCTTCGTCCGGGAACCTCATGTCCGTGCCCGGTATCACATATGGATAATCGGTCCAATCGTCCTCGTCGACTTCATCGGCACGATGAGAAAAGATAGAGGTGAAGAAAGCTGAATATATTATAAGAGATATCACTACCGCTAGTACTATCAAAAGAAAAGTAGTCCGTTTGGTCAGCTTGATATCATCAAACATGCTTTTCTCCATGATCTCTTTGATCTCAAAGGTCAGTTAAGGATATTTATAGATTATCACAGTCGATAGATACGATGTGAAACTAACTCAGTCAAAAAGTTTATCAACTATCATGATCGATAACGTACAAGATGAAACCAGGTCTGTTCAAACCGTATTATCTGTATCGTTTTCTACGATGGAAGTTTGGTAACAGGGGCCCTATCACCGCTGTGGCTAAGGTCACGAACAGATGTAATCTGGAATGTGACCATTGTCCTTGGTGGAAGAGAGATATCCCTGACCTCGACACAGAAGAATGGTTAAGACTTTTGGAAGAAGCTAGGAAAAGAGGTGCGATCCACCTAATCTTTGAAGGGGGTGAACCGACTTTAAGAGAAGACTTAGATATCCTGATAGATCATGCCAAAGAGCTGGGCATGTTAGTGATGGTGATAACGAACGGAACGATAGACCTTGGAAAATATGATCCCGATAGTTATTGGGTCTCTGTAGAGGGGGTCGGTGAAACCCATGATAAAAACCGCGAAGAAGGCGTTTTCGATAAGATGGTCAGTAATCTGAAGGCAAATAGGGATGTAAATAAAACCGCGTGCGTGACCTTACATCGATACAACGCTCCGCAGATCGAAGAGATAGCTGCCTTTTTTTCTCCACTTACAGATGGGATCTGGTTCAATTTTATGTATCCTTACGAAGGGGCAAAAGATATCGCTCTTTCCCCATCTCAGCAGAGAGATGTAGCGGAAAGGATAATTGATCTCAAAGATAAAGAGCGATACAAGATAATCAACTCTTATTCTTATCTAGAATCTGTTGGGAGGAACATGGATAAAAAGCGAGAGACTTGTCCTTCTTTCTTGACTTTGTTGATAGATGTAGATTCTACCATGAAACAAGGATGCACAGTAGAGCAGATAGAAGACTGTAAATGTGATTTATGTAATGCTGGTTGCTACGGAGAATTGACACAAGCGATGAAACTTAAACCAGACGCCTTAAATTTTTTAAAAAAAACAATGGGCTTGGAATCGGATAAACTATTGTGGTTGAAATGATTTGGAAACATAATTTTCACCCTAATTTTTAAATAGATACGAGAGATATTAACTTCTGAAGAAGATGGACAGAAAGGTCCTTATAACTACACCGTACAGAGAGAAAGGAGAGCGTTACGAATATTGGAGCAGTAATGTAGATAGGAAGATCACATACACCTACGATAAAAACAACTCTAATGGGTTGAGATTTCTCAAAAAGAACATACCTGAGATAGACATTTTGGAATGGCCCACATGGACAGAATACAGAAAGGCTTTAAAAAAGGATTACGACGTAGTGGGATTCTCCTTTTTCACCCATGAGATCCCCAATATACTCGAGATGGTAAAAGAGGCGAAGAAGAAAAATGATCCTGAATTGTGGGCTGGAAATTATGGAGCGTTGACTTACGGCATGGAGGATCACTTCGATAAGATCTTCGTCGGTTATTCGGAGGAGGAAGTGGCTGAAGAACTGGGTACTGAAATAGGAACGTTAAAACATCCGATGATAGTTGATTATATAGGAACACGTATAGGTGTTAAAGGATTCCCTCTCGGTGTGCTTTTCACCAACAGGGGATGCACCCAGAACTGCAAGTTCTGTCAGACTCCAGTTTTTTGCTCCGACCCTTATAAGATACCTCTTTCCTCCATCGAAGAGGCGGTGAAAAATTACAAGGAATCCGGGGTAACCGAGATCGTGATAGAGGATGAAAACTTCGGTATGTGGAAAAAACATACGGAAAAAGTTATTGATATTCTGCACAAACATGATATTAGCTGGTATCCTATGACAAGGATAGATCTATTGGATAATAATCTAGAAGATTGGTACGAAAAGGGTTTTTCGGGAACTTTGATCGGTGTAGAAAGTCTTAATCAAGATACTTTGGATAACGTTGAAAAAAATATCGACGTGGAAAAGACCCTTGACTTGTTAGAGAGACTAGAAGAGAAAAATTCCTTCGTGATAGGCTATTATATGATCGGATTTGAAGAAGATACCGTTCCAAAGATAAAGAAAGATATAAGAAAGTTGAACGATTATTCTATAGATCTTACCCAGATCTGTGTTATCACACCATTACCCCGCACTCCTTTATGGGAGGAGATATCGGAAAAGTACGGCATCATCGAAGACGATTGGGGGAAGTGGGATACGAAACACCTGGTATGGGATCACCCGAACATAGACCAAAAAGAGATGAGAAAAGTGCTTGGATGGGGTTTTAGAAAAGCGTATTCGCCTCTGAAATTTATCCGATCACCTATCAAATATTATTTTAGAAGGAAAAATAGGTTTGGTTATATAAAGACGCAGATGAAGATGCTGAAGGATTTCATCATCTCGAACAGAGGAGTAAAAACTGAACTGGGTGAAGGTCAAATTTAACGCTCACAGTCCTAGAAATCTTATCAATATGTACAGCAGTATGATAAAGTATAGGCCCAAGACGAACTTGTAATTTTCGAATTTATAGAATATGAAGGAAGATATCAACGAAGCGGGCAGTATCATCAGTATATCTATTATGTCTTGAAAGATGAGTAACGGACTCAAAAAGAGTATTACGATCAGCACGGCGACCATCTTTTTGCCCTTCTCAAATCCGTAAACGGTGTATATGTTCTTAACACCCGCCTCTTTGTCTCCTTCGAAATCATCCACGGCGTTGATCAAGGGAGAAAGAGAAAAGACAAAAAATATCAAGATCGAAAAAGAGAAGATGTCCGGAAAAAAAGGGACTTTCGAAGTTTCTATAGCCAGGAACAAGTCAACTTCTTTGAGTGCGAAGGTCCCGTACACTCCAAAAAGGAAGGCGGCCACGCTTGCATAGCCTACGCAGATGTGCCCAAATATCCTGTTCTTTAATCTGATAGGCGGTATAGAGTAAGCCGCGCCCGCTAAAACAAAGACCGAGTTAACTAAGAATAATTCGACGCTGAAAAGGGTAGAAAGTAAAAGTGAAAGCAGCGCACAGAGCACCCCCATCTGTTTGAAAGTTTTAGGATCTATCTTTTCTTTTACTAATGGTCTATTTGGATGAACGAGTTCGTCTGTATCTATATCATAAAAATCGTTGATCATAGTCGAAAACTGCCATGTCAGCACCATACAGGCGGCGGGGATCAAAATAGAGAGATCGAGTAAAGTATTTCCGTTGAGTCTGTAAGCCACCATGAAACCTATAAAGGTCAAACCAACGAAGTGCATCGTTCTGAAAGGTTTGACACTCTTTACCAAAGAGATGAAGGCTTCTTTATCATAGAATCGTGCGGTGATCGAAAACAACAAAACGACCTCGAAAAGTAGGATCAGCGTTAATGAGACCAAGAAGTAGGTCGAACCGGGTTGATAAGCGAAAAACGAAAGTAGCTGGGGCTGGTTAAAGATAGCGACCGCAAATAAAAATATCGAGAAGAACAAAATGATTAAAGAAGCCGTGGAAAAAGATGAACTTTGAGATACAGATTTCTCTTTGATCATCTTACCAGTATAAAGGTTGAATAACACCGCGAATACGAAGACCCCAAAATTTGTTTCAAGGTAAGGTATCCCGGGAGAGGATAGTAACGTGAGATAGACATGATTCAATGGAAAGGTGAATATCACGAGCCAAAACGCTGGAAGGATTACTCGTTCCACATCTTTTATCTCTGGTATCAATATCTTTATCATCAAAAAAATAAATAAAAGCAAAAGAGAGACCGTAAGGAATTGGATGTTAACGAGGTGAGTGAAAGTTCCTGAAGAAGACAAGATACTCTGGAATATACTTCGTGCGAGCGCTAGGATCAGCACGTATACAAATATGAATACTTTGCTTTTCAATTCAAATGTTTTCAAGATCTCTTTCATCGATATACAGCGGGTGATAAAATCATCAGGATGTAAATATATTTTGTGTGCCGCCATCATCTGAGTAGATCAGGAGCGGTTTTACCAAAAAGGTTATTTATCGCGGTTTTCGTAAACTAGTTTTAATATGGCTCAATCCCGGACTTGGAAGAAAATATTTATGCTCGTCCTATTCACGAGCATCATGATCTCTGGTCTCATACCTTTTGTATCAGCGAGTTCGACCTTCGAAGAAAACGAAAAAGGTCTTTCAGAAGATGAAATAAAGCTGATCGAAACCTCTGAAGGGTTAAACCACACGAGGCTTTACGTTCCCTACAGAGACGAATATCGCACTCTTAAATACGAAGGATGGGAGACCTATTCCGATGAAAACGGAGAAGTCACCGTTGCCACTGAAAAGGTGGTCGTTAGAAGAGGTTCGGTCCTGTCGATCAAAGGGGAAACAGATGCTGAGCACCGCTTAAACCCTTCGAAAGAAGATATGGACGAACTCGAAGTGAACGAAGTCGAAGACGGATGGGAAGTGGAAATACCTGAAGACACCTCCATAGGAAGATACGACTTCGAGATAGTAGAAGACGACTGGAGCGAGGAAATAGAAATCTTCGTTATTTTCGATCCCTGGCAGCTAGATATCCCTGAAGAAAAGATAAAGGGCTACGCTTACGACGAAGACGGGACTAGAGACGAATATGGATACATATTGACCACCGGCTTCAACACCTATCCCCAGGAGGAACATCCTCCTAACCTGGCTCCATTCGGAGATGAGCGCGAAGATAGGCCAAATATATTCGAATTGGCTTTAGCCGGGGCGGGTAACTCTTCCGATGCTCAAGAAAGCGCAGCAAGATTGAACAGGATAGTTGCCCAGAGAAACGATGCAAGACCTACCGGTTTATTCCACCTACGGGACGCATCTGACATACTTTTTTACGGAGAAGAAAGTCCCTACACTAGGTATCTATTCGATCTGGAAAAAAGAGAAGAAAACATAACCGAAGGGGAGATGCCCGATTGGCTGCGGACTCAATTCGAAGAAAAGAACGTCGACCTGCCGGAAGATGCTATTATATCTAGGTTCAAAAATAGGTGGTGGGTAGATGTGGGAGAAGAAAGGATAGGAGAGATCGAGGTGCACGGTGAGATCCTTAGGATCTATGACGGACCGGTCACTCATACCAATCTAGACGGGGAAGTTAAAGATGTAGAAGGTCTTACTTTAGATGATGCGGAAAAACTAGCCATGAACGGTGTCTCTATCCATGAACTAGAAAGCCAGGGAAGAAGCAAGATCATCAACGGATGGTGCGATGAAGTCTCATTCGCTTTGGTCTCGCTTCTCCGTTCTATAGGGATACCCAGCAGAGTCGTCTCTATACATCCCACACCAGAAGTGGATAGAGACCTGATGGGACACTTCATGGTAGAAGCTTGGTTCGAAGAATCGATTTACGAAACTTCTTGGGAGAACGACTATGACGGAGGATGGTACGTTCTTGATCCCGACGAGTGGAATGCTAGATGGCACACTGCGGAACCTGAATTCTGGATGCCAGTAGGTGAAAAAATCTCCTCTCGGAAAAACTACATGAGAACAGTGGATGTACTTTTCCAAGATAGGTGGGAAACCCTTGCTCTTTACACTTTTGGCCCAGAAGATAAGATGTACCCTGAAACCGTAGATATAACTGATGCTTACGTAGATGCGGGAGAACACGAGCTCGAATACGGTTCCGTCAGTAAGATGATAGGTAGAGGCGGAGGAGACCTTTATAAGATAAATATAGAAGAACCTACGAAGATATCTGTAGGATCGGATGCGGGAGCGGAAGCGAGGATATACGTTTCTGAAGACGATTATCCAGCCATACCTACAGCCACAGAGGGATATCCCTTTGAAGAGCCGCCAGAATACGAAGGAGAGGAGGCGATCCTTCTACCCGACGACAGCGATACATTCTATGTCGGGATCTACGCACCCCAGAACGGTGACCGAACCGTCGAAGGGAACTTTGGTTATTACACGCTGACAGTGGAAGAAGCGGACGAGGAAGATATTATGGACGAACACCAGAGGCTGAAAGATGACGAGGAGATGACCAGAGAGCATCTCTATGCCGTCGTATTGTTGATTGTTTGGGTCGCGGCTTACGCAGGTAAAAAGAAACTCTGAAAATAGGTAGTTTGAACATCATAATCAGTATGGCATCTCAACAGAAATCAAACTCTAGACGGGTCCAAAAGTAAATTATAGGTATCGAAAGTAATAGAGGAGTCAGTCCATGTCTAAAGATCCAAAAAAGAAGGAAAATCAAAACCCTGAATCCGGTCCTATCTCTAGAGTCTTAGAGCGTCTCATCAAAATCTTTGAAAAAGATAGGTTCACTCCCTTGACCGCTTTCATATTCTTGGTCATATTGGGTATAATCCGTTCAGTGTCTGAATCCTTGATATACGAGTATCGTGTATTCTCGATGTATCTTGTAGTACAACATACCGCATTCAACTTTCCCGTCCTGATATTGGGTTCATTGATACTTTCTTTGGCTGCAGATACGCCTCTGAGAAAGACTTACAATGCTATACTTCCTGGGTTCGCTATCGTTATCCTTCCTCCCTTCATCGACTATTTTATCCTCGGTTACGCTGGTGCGGAGCACTCCCACCTTTATGCCTATTATGCGGCGGAAGTCCCTTTCTTCCAAAAGATAGGCGATCTCTATCCCCCTAACATGTTATTGGCTGAAGAGATCAGCTCCGGACTACAGCGAATGGTATTATCCATCATGACGCTGAGCGGGCTTTACGTGGCTGTTAAAGTCAAGATAGGAGAATCCATAAGATTATTCTCTGAGAGGAACTTTATGCCGATCTTGAAGAAGGTTTGTGCCATCTTTTTCGGCGTCTTCGGGATATGGATCGTGGTATGGTTCATCGTCGCCATCGTTCCAACATCTATATCTCTAGAAGAAGGTGGCGTGGTTATATTCGACTATTTCAGTTTTCTCCCGTACAGCAGATATTACATATTCATAGAACAGTACGGTTATACCTCCGCAGAAGTTTTCGCCGAGAGTGGAGGGCTTGCGGAACATCTAGCCCTTCAGCAGAGATCCCTTTACCTGACCATGGTATTTTCAATCTTATCTTTCGGGTTCATGCTCTTATCTATGCGTTTGAAACATCGAAAAGTTTTGAAAAAAATATTTTCTACTTTGAAACTCTCTGTGATACTACCTACGACCGTTTCAGCACTCTTGGGAAGCGCGATCCTTCATATCTCAGATCCTGATTTTATAGAGGGATGGGCCATAGATCCTACTTATGTTCTCCATTTTCCCTACATATTTTATATAGGTACCATGGGATTCCTTCTCGGCTGCTTCGGCTGTTTTATATTAGATTTCTATAGAGAAGAAAACATACTCTCAAAAACGTCTTCTAAAAACATGGCCTTGATCTCATTTTTGGCCGGTGGTTCATACGCATTCCTCATGGGTCCCATCCGGATCTCTCTGATCTTTGTTTTAGCGACCTTTTTGATGTTCGTATCGTTCCGAAGAGAGGAAAGGGCTTTCAGTATCCTCTCAAGCTTGACTTTTTCCACGGCTTGTTTCGTCATCTATATGATGGGGGTTTATACTCCGGCTATTTGGAAAACTAGGACCCGCGATATAGAGGGTTACATAACCGTTGATCTTTCCAGGAGACCGGAATTGACCGCCCAAATTTTAGGTTTAGGTATCATAATCTTTTTGATCATCCTAGGGATGAGCTTACTAACGTATGTGCTAGAAAAAGATCTTTTATCCAAGTGGTCGGACTCTCCTCAAATTATCCTATCAGCGGTCCTGATCGCTCTAGCTTTCCTTCCGGCAATCATGTTCAACGACTTAGATCATTTGATAGTTTTTGGAAGTCTGGGTTTTGCCTCGATCCTCTTGAGCGACGAAGACCTTCCGTTCGTGCCCATGGGTATTTCCTCTTTCATCCTGATTTACATACTTTTAAGCCTGTGGGGACTTATCCCCAGTTTATGAACTTCACTTCACCAAAACGTTTAAATACAGACCTCCTTTCTGAAAAGTCAAACCTGTAGAAGGAGCCATAGAACGCTTCTCAGGTTCCGTAACTACTACAGGAGGTTATTAACGTGGCAGATGAAAAAACCATTGAAGCAGTTAAGAAAGCTTTAGAAGCCGCACCCGAAAGGGATTTTGAAGAGAGCTTAGAGTTAGCTATAAATCTAAGAGATGTTGATCTTTCTCAACCCCAGAATAGGATCGACGAAGAGATCGTATTGCCGAATGGAAGAGGTAAAGAGATCAAAGTAGGGGTTTTTGGAAGCGGAGAATTGGCTTTAGAAGCGAAAGAGGTCGCGGATACAGTCATAGAGCCCGAGGAGATAGAGGATCTAGCTGAAGACGGGAGCAGATCTCGAAAATTGGCCGAGGAACATCAATTTTTCTTGGCGGAACCCCCGCTCATGACCGTGATAGGTAGAGAACTCGGTTCTATACTCGGTCCTAAGGGAAAGATGCCGACTCCTATCAAACCAGACGACGATCTGAAGAGTATAGTGACTTCCTTGAAAGGTACGGTACGTGCCCGTTCTAGAGACAGAAGGACTTTTCATGTACCAGTAGGCACTGAGAAATTAGATCTAGAAGATATAGCCGACAACGTAGATACCGTGTTAAGAAGGATAATACAGAATCTCGATAGAAGGGAAGTAAATATAGATAGCGTGTATGTGAAAACGACCATGGGCCCAGCCATGAGGATCATGTGAGGGATGAAAAGATGAGCGAAGATATTCCTGAGTGGAAATTAAAAGAAGTAAAAAAACTCACTAACCTGTTGGAGACTTCACCGGTGATCGGAGTAGTCAACGTAGAAGGTATTCCGGCTTATCAGATGCAGCAGATGAGAGATAAGTTGAGAGGAACCGCCAATCTGAGGGTTTCTAAGAATACTTTTCTAGAAAAGGCCATCAAAAGGGCTTCTGAAAAACGAGAAGGCCTTGAGGAGATGCAGAAATTTATCGAGGGGCAGGTAGCCATCGTTTCTACTAACCTGAACCCGTTCAAATTGTTCAACAGGATGGAGAATACTAAGACCAAGGCCCCCGCAAGTGGTGGAGAAACAGCGCCTGAAAACGTAAAAGTTGAAGAAGGCGACACCCCATTCAAACCTGGTCCTATCGTTGGTGATCTGCAGAAAGTTGGAATACCCGCTTCTATACAGAGTGGTAAAGTGGTCATCAATAAAACGAAAACCGTGGTCAAAGAAGGCGAAACCATCAGTCCCGATCTCGCTTCTATGCTGCGTAGGCTCGATATCAACCCGATAACGGTGGGCCTCGATCTCAAGTCCGTATATGAAGAAGGCCTGATTTATGAAAAAGAGGACCTGGATATCGATCCTTCAGAATTTTTGGAAGATCTGAAGGGATGCGCAAGCTCCGCATTTGCTTTATCAGTGAACGTAGGATACCCGACCAGGGAGAACATCACCACGTTGATAGGAAAGAGTCATGGAGACGCGATGAGTTTGGCCTTCAACAGCGACATAATCAATGAAAAGACATTAAGACCCATGATCTCCAAAGGTTTCCAGAACATGATGAGTCTAGCATCCAAACTCGATGTTGAAGCGATGGATGATGAGTTGAAAGAAAAACTGGGTAAGGAGAGTGAAGAAGAGGATTCTGACGACGAAGATGAAGATGATAAGGAACAAGATGATGATGAGGAATAAAATAAAAATGTACTGTTCAAAGGAGGTATAAAAGATGGAATATGTGTACAGCGCGATGCTGCTTCATTCGGCAGGTAAGGAGATAACAGAAGACGGCGTCACCGGTATCTTAGAGGCCGCAGGTGTAGATGTTGACGAAGCTAGAGTCAAAGCTTTGACCGCAAGTCTCGAAGATGTTGACATAGACGAGGCTATCGAAGAAGGATTTGCGATGCCAACCGGTGGTGCCGCCGCAGCAGCTCCAGAGGCCGCCGAAACCGAAGAAGAAGAGGAAGAAGAAGAGGAAGAGGAAGAAGATCGAGACGAAGAAAAAGAGAAAGAAGAGGCAGCAGAAGGATTAGGGTCTTTATTCTAAAGGACCTGATCAAAGAGAACTCTCTTCCTCGCAGGGTAGTATAAACTCTATCCTGGCGATGGACAAAACCTTTCCATTATTTTTAATTTGTTTTAATGAAAATAAGCAAAGAATAAATTTTTTCAATCAGAACTGTGGATCCCTTTTTTCCAAAAAGGCTCCCATGCCTTCCTTCTGATCAGGGGCTTCAAAACAATCCTTGAATCTATCTCTCTCGATCTTCAACGATTCTTCTCTTGATTTTCCCCTGCCTTGATCCATGGCCTGCTTTGCTTTCTCTATAGCAAAAGGACTGTTCTCTATTATCCTCTCAGCTATATTCCGAGTCTCATCCATGAGCTCGTCATCTTCCACCACATGATTGACTATATCCCATTCTTTAGCCTCTTCGGCACCGAGCTTTCTACCTGTGAATATAATCTCCTTTGCCTTAGCCGGTCCGATAGATTCTTCGAGCCTATGAGTCCCTCCAAATCCAGGTATTATACCGAGACCGACCTCCGGTTGACCGAATAAGGCTTTCTCAGAAGCCACAATAAAATCGCAGCTAAGAGCTAGTTCCAAGCCCCCTCCAAGAGCGTATCCGTTTACCGCACCGATAACAGGGCAAGGATGATCCTGCAGTTTGTTGAATATCTTCTGTCCTCTTCTGGAGAATTCTCTAGCCTCCTTGGGTTCCATGTCCTTCATCTCTTTTATATCGGCTCCCGCTATGAAGGCCTTACCTTCTCCAGTCACTATGAGAGCCCTTATATTTTCGTCAATTATATCTTCGAGCTTGTTTTCCAACTCGTCAAGCATCTTTTTACAAACTGCATTCATCGGCGGGTTATCGATGGTGATTATCGCGATTTTGTCCTCCTTTTGGATATCGATCAAGTGTAACACCTCATCTATAATCGTAAAAACCTTCCCCGGTCTTTCGACCTAACTTTCCCGCTCTGACCATCTTCTTTAGGAGAGGACACGGCCTGTATTTAGGCTCGCCGAACTCTTCGTAAAGAACTTTCATTATCTCAAGAACAACGTCAAGGCCGATCATGTCGGCCAATTCTAAGGGTCCCATGGGGTGATTCGCGCCGAGTTTCATCATCTTATCTATATCTTCTTTTGAGGCTACACCTTCATGATGTGTAAAGATCGCCTCGTTTATCATGGGTATCAATATCCTATTAACTGCGAAACCTGGTGAATCCTTCACCTCTACTGGTTTTTTACCGATCTTTTCAGCAAGAGAGGATATCAGATCCCTAGTTTCATCACTAGTCTCCAAACCTCTTATGACTTCGACGAGGTCCATCATGGGAACGGGATTGAAAAAGTGCATTCCTATGAATTTTTGAGGTCTTTCCGTGGCGGAAGCTAACTCCGTTATGGGGATAGTAGAAGTATTTGTGGCAAAAATCGTGTCAGAATCACAGACTTCTTCGAGTTCTCTAAAGACTTCTTTTTTTATACCTACGTCTTCGATAACTGCCTCTATTATGACATCGCTTGTTTGTAGATCTTCAAGGGACAATGTGGTATCTATCCTCCGCAATGTTTCTTTCTTTTCTTCCTCAGAGACATATCCCTTTTCAACGCCCTTAGATAGATTGTTTTCTATCTTCTCTAATGCTTTTTCGAGCAGTTCTTCTTCGATATCCCTCATGATCACTTCATGACCGTTCTGAGCCGACACTTGAGCTATCCCTTGGCCCATGGTACCGGCGCCTATGATTCCTATTTTCTCGATATCTTCAACCACCATATTTTATCCTCCTTTGCTAGTTTTTGATAAATCGTTTCGTCCTAGAGGAATTTATCCCGACTTATAAGATTATTGGATAGCGGTGGATATGTGTAATCATCTCTTTAGAAGCATCGCTATACCCATGCCTCCGCCTATACATAGTGTGCTCAACCCTAAGTCGGACTTTCTCCTCCTCATCTCGTGTAGGAGCGTTACGATGATCCTTGCTCCTGAAGTTCCTATAGGATGTCCCAAAGAAATTCCAGAACCGTGTGGATTCACGTTTTCTCCTCCTTGGTCTGTCATGCCGACTCCGTACTTTGGAGTATCTAATTCATCCATACATGCAAGTACTTGTGCAGCGAAAGCCTCGTTCTCCTCTATCAGGTCGATATCGTCCTCACTGTGATCTACATTGTCCAACAGTTTTTTCGTAGCTGAAACAGGTCCTAAACCCATGTATTGTGGATCTACGCCAGCGCTGGCATATCCTTCGATAGAACCCATTATATCGAGTCCATGTTCTTCGGCGAACTCCTTAGAGGTGATCAATAAAGCTGCTGCTCCGTCAGAGATCCCTGCGGAAGTCGCCGCTGTAACGGTACCTTCTTTTTTAAATGCGGGTGGCAATTTTTTGACGGCTTCCAAACTTGTGTCCCTCGGAAGTTCATCCATATCTACTGTCCCCTTTTTCTTTTTTACGGGGACGATCTCGTCTTCAAAGACTCCTTCTTCTACGGCTTTCAGCGCTCTATTTTGGCTTTCAACAGCTAACCTTTCTTGTTCCTCTCTAGATATATCATAAGCTTCGGCTAGATTTTCGGCGGTTATACCCATATGGCAGTCGTAAAAAATCTCATAAAGGCCGTCCCATACCATCATGTCTATCGCTTCAGCCTTACCGTCTAGATCCATACGGTAACCCCATCTTGCCTTCGGAAGTAAGTAGGGGGCATTACTCATGCTTTCCGTCCCTCCGGCTATTATCGCTTCACTTTCACCGTTCTTTATGGCACTAGCGGCTAAAGTCACTGACTTCATACCAGAACCGCATACCTTGTTGACAGTATATGCCGGAACATCTCTAGGAAGACCTGCCATGATACTAGACTGCCTTGCGGGATTTTGTCCCTGTCCACCCTGCAGGACGTTACCAAGTATCACTTCATCCATCTCTATCTGTTGAAGATCTTCGTCCCAATCTTGATGTTTTTCTTCTATCGGTGCCTTTTCCACGTTTTTGAATCTTTCTGGTCTGAAACTTTTGGTCTTTTCCGAAACCATCGGTCGTAAACCCGCGTCTCGCATCAACCCTTCTATGGTTATTCTTCCGAGTTCAGCCGCTGTCAGATCGCTCAACGCTCCACCAAACTTTCCCTGAGGAGTTCTTACTCCTGAAACTATGACCGGTTCACTCATATTATTCACTCTACTATCTTTCACTTCATTTAGTTTGCGATATTTAAAATTGCCGTGGTTCGTTCATTTTGTTTCGGACCTAATCTCGATGAGTTATGGGAAAGATTTATCTATTCTGAGTATAGTTAATGCCCGATCGATATGTCTGAAGAACACAACATGTACGATTATGAAAAAGTGAGAGAGGATTTCGAGTGGAACGTTCCTGAATACTATAACTTTAGCTTCGATGAACTGGACGAGAGAGCGAAAGAGATGCCCGACAAAGATGCGTTGATCTCGATAGATAATTCAGGTGAGAAAGCTGAGAAACACACGTTCAAAGAGCTGAGTGAACTGTCCAATAAGTTCGCTAACGTCCTCAGGAACATGGGAGTTGAAAAGGGAGATAGAGCTATGGTCTTGATACATAGGATTCCCGAGTGGTATGTGGCCGTCCTTGGTATGATGAAGCTCGGCGTGATACCTATACCGACTCCGAATCTTGCGGTCTCCGAAGATATCACATATAGGATAGAGAGGTCACAGGCTAGTACTATAGTTACGGACTGGTCGAACCACGAGAAAGTGGACAAGGTCAGAGACAAGGACGAGATGTCTTCTCTCAACAACTATATACTGGTGAACCCAGAAGAAGATAAAGAAGGATGGAAAAATTTCGATGATCTCATGGAGAAAGCTTCACCAGAACTTGATAGAGACGAAATAGAAAAGACGAGGAGCGACGATCCTTTACTCATATACTTCACCTCCGGGACTACTGGACAGCCGAAGATGGTCTTACACACACATTCTTACCCACTGGGACACGAAGTCACAGCCAAGTACGTGCAGGACTTGAAAAAAGATGATATAAATTGGACTATCGCCGATAATGGTTGGGCGAAGGCTGTTTGGGGCAAATTGTTCGGCCAGTGGATCGTCGGAGCTACGATAGTACAGCAGAACATCACCGGAAGATTCGATCCGAAGAAAGCTTTAAAGGTACTTCAGGATCATAATATCACCACTTTCTGCGTACCACCTACCATATACAAAATGATGATCAACGAGGACGTTGAAAGCTACGATCTCAGTTCGCTTCGCCACTGTTTAAGTGCAGGTGAACCTCTCAATCCAGATGTCATCGATAAATGGGAAGAGTACACCGGTCTACGCATCTACGATTACTACGGTCAGACGGAGAGCGTCGCATTGGTGGCCAACTACCCTAACATGGAAGTTAAAGCCGGTTCTATGGGTAAACCTACACCGGGTCACGACGTTGACATAATAAACGACGATCAGGAAAGATTATCTGCTGGAGAAGAAGGTCATATCGGTCTAAAGGTCAAACCCGAAAGACCACCTGGACTTTTCAAGGAGTACTGGAAGGACGAAGATAAAACTAAAAGTGTCTTTGAAGGCGATTGGTACTACACAGGTGATAAAGCATACAAGGACGAAGACGGATACTTCTGGTTCGTCGGTAGAGCAGACGACGTGATCAAAGCCTCAGGCTATAGGATAGGCCCATTTGAGGTGGAAAGTGCACTTCAAGAGCATCCAGCGGTACAGGAGCCCGCAGTGATCGGTGCACCTCACGAAGTAAGAGGCAAAATAGTCAAGGCCTACGTTATACTCAACGACGGATACGAACCCAGCGAAGAATTGAAAAAAGAACTCCAGGACCATGTGAAGGAAGTCACCGCACCTTACAAGTATCCAAGAGAGATAGAATTTGTCGAAGAGCTCCCGAAAACCATAAGCGGTAAGATCAGAAGAACTGAGCTTCGTGAAAGAGCGGAAGAAAAGTACCTGAAAGACCACGACCAACTCCCTTACTGATCTCAACCCTTTTTTTCTCTTTTTCTTCCTCTATCTTTTAATAATAGATTCACATTGATCGAATTGGTGTAAATGATGAGTGATGGCACATGGAAAAGCGAAAACCTGAAATGTCCCGAGTGTGATTCTGACCTGGTCAAGACCGAATGGGACCTTCCAGAGGAAGACAAAAGTATCAATATGATATCCATGAAAGTTCAATTTTTGGTAGACCCGATACACGTAAAAGCTAGATGTCCGGAATGTGATATAGAATTCAAGGCCAAGTACGAATTAAAGGATATCATGTCCATGGAGTGAAGAAGTCGAAAATATGGCCTTCTATGTTTTTGGCTTTAGAAATCCTGAAGAGCAGCCATCAGTTCGTTCCGAGCTCGGTATCTAGATTCTTTAAAGCTTTTTTACATTTCTTTACCCAGGGTTCCATCTCTGTCTTTTCGAAATATTTAAGCGCAGATCTCAAATATCCTTCTGCGATACCCATTTCGCCCTTTTCTTTGAATAAGAGAGCATATTCATAGGTCGCCTTCGCCTTCTTGACTTTGTTACCCGTCTCATCAAGCATCTTCATGGCCATTTTGAACTCTTTTACGGCTTTGTTCGATTCGCCTTTTTCCCTGTAGATGGTCCCGAGTACCCTATGACTCAAACCTTCTTTTCCTTTCATGCCTATGCTTGAGGATAGTTCCACCGCCTTTTTGGCTTGATTGACAGCACTTTCATGATCTCCTCTTTCAAGATTTGTCTCCGCCAAACCACAATGATTTTCTATAGAGTCCAGTTCACTTCCTAGTTCAGAACATATATCTAGACTTTCTTCATACTTTTTCTCGGCCTTTTTTATCTTGCCCTCTTCTCGGTAGACGTCCCCTAGACCTGTCAGTGAGATAGCTAAACCTTCTTTATCCCCTATGTCTTCTTTGATCTCTATGCTCCTTTCGTAGCTCTCCAAGGCCGCGTTCATCTTTCCTTTGCTGAAATAGATCAGCCCAATATTATGCAGCGTATTTGCGATACCGATTCTATCTCCTATCTCCTCTTTGATCTTCATGCTCCTCTCATGTGCATCCAGAGAGGCATCTAGTTCTCCCCTGTCCCAGTAGACCGTACCGATATTATTCAATGATTGAGCTATTCCCATCTTATCACCTATCCTCTGTTCGATTTCGAGACTTTCCTTGAATAGCTCGAGTGCTGCATCAAGTTCTCCTTTATACCAGTATACAGATCCTATATTGTTGATGGATTTAGCTATACCTTTTTCGTCGCCGATCTTCTTCCTTATATCAAGAGCTTTTTTAAGATTATCTAGGGCTTTGTCGTGATCGCCTTCCCTGTAGTAAACCGATCCGAGTTTATGAAGGGTTTTTGCGGTAAGCTTCTCGTTTCCTCTCCGTTCAGCTATTTTTCTGCCCTGTGTAATAAATTTCTTAGCTTTATCGTAATCTCCCTTCCTGAAGAGCAGCCAGCCTTTTACATCATATATCTCTACTTTCTCGTCACAGTCCTCTTTCAATAAAGATAATGCCTTTTCACATCTTTCTAGACCTTCATCATATCGGCCTTCTCTCTCGTGCACTTCCGCTATCTTTCTGTGAAGTTCAGCGCTTTTTTCGTCACATTCCGATATATCTAAGGCGATACGATATTTTTCTACAGCATTTTCATCTTTTCCTAATATTTGATATGCGCTACCTAACTCCCCCAACGTCTCTATTAACTTCTCTTTGATCTTGTCTTCTGAAAGCTTTTCACCTGCGTTCAATGCCCTGTTATAATGGTCGATAGCATCTTCGTGAGCGTAAACTTCCTCAGCCTTTTTTCCCGCCTTAAAATAAAGATCCAAAGCTTGTTCGTATTCCTTACTTCCTTCATGATGTTTCGCTAAAGGCAAGTATTTATCTTCGATCTGTTCTGAATATACTTCCCTGATGCTATCTGCCAATTTTTTGTGATATACTCTCTTTTTTCTTTCCATCATGCCTCTGTATACCGCATCCCT
>SL_8KL_010_SEDDRAFT_10001401_pt1 | contig 20927 bp, 19 predicted proteins | sample SodLakKL_010_SED_4_FD_11160 | JGI IMG/M metagenome (IMG submission 11160)
GGGCAGCGGCTGCCATGCTAATGACCGCGGAAAAAGCAGAAGAACTGGGGCTGGAGCCCATGGCCAGTGTGGTATCTACTGCCGTGGCAGGCTCTGAAACGCTGTTCATGCTTATGGGGCCAGTGCCGGCCATGCATAAAGCGCTGGAGAGAGCGGAAATCAGCATGGACGAAGTGGTTTTTGTGACAGTAAGACACTGGCTGCCGGGGAATCTGCACAGCGGATCAACGATAAGCCCCGGGTAAAAGATTTGGTGCAGGAGATAGTAAAAGAAACGGAGAAAATATTACAATATATTGCAAAACAAACGGTCTCATAAATGTAGTAGGGAGTGGAAATAATATGAAAAAGGTTTATAAAGTGGCTTTATATTTAATTGTTGTGGCCTTCATATTGGCAATTATATTTGTGATATTAAAGAATAGAGCTGAGTATACGTTGGAAGCACCGGTGGGTGCATCTGCTTCTTTTGAAGAGAAAGCCAATTACACAGAAGTGGGGGATGATGAGTATCGGGTGCGGTATGTAAAGTCAGGAAGTGGCGAAGAAAATATTATCTTTATTCATGGCTTAGGCGCAACCGCCTACACCTGGCGTCATCTTCTGGAACCATTAGGAGAATATTATAATGTATATGCCCTGGATTTAATTGGATTTGGTTTATCCGATAAGCCCGACGTGGATCTTTCTCCTTCTTATTTTGCTGATTTCATAGTAGATTTCATGGACAGTATGGGAATAGAGGAAGCCCATATTGCGGGTAATTCTTTGGGAGGGGCAACGGCAGCAGCCACGGCTTTGTGGCATCCGGAGCGGGTTAACAGAATAATTTTGATTGGTGCCGGCGGTTATGATGATCTGGTAAAACATCGCCCTACGCTGGTGAGCTTATCCGCTGTGCCTGTTTTGGGGGAAATACTTATTTTATTTAGCCAGGTATACCCCCAAGGGGTAGTGCGCAGCACCTTGGAGGAGTCAGCGTATGATGAAGATTTTATTGACGATACCTTGGTTCACGAATTTTCCCGTGCATTTGTAACCCCCGGATACAGAACTTTTCTGCTTAATTTTACCCGGGATTTTGAATATAAAGAACTGGAAGAAAGACTGGGGCAGATAGAACACCGGGCTCTGATATTGTGGGGAGAAAAAGATGAATGGATTCCCCTTGAATTTGCCTACCGTTTTCACGAGGATTTGCCCAATTCTGAGCTAGTTATTATCGAAAGGTGTGGGCACGAACCTCAGGAGGAACAGCCGGAAAAAACAGCAGAAATTATATTAGATTTTTTAAAATAAGTCCCGGGGTGGAATTGCTGCATGAAAATATGATATAAGTAAGTAAGCAGGTTACGGCATTACGAGATACAATTATTTGAAGCTTCCGGTAAAAAAAATAATGGTGCAGGGGAGATGTCAATTATGGAACTGATTCGTGCTGCGGAAATAATGTCCAGCCATCCGGAACATGCAAGACTGCCGCATGATCCGGAATATGGTTTTGGTGCTGCATTTATCGCGGACCATTTCTGTCCGATACTTGAGGCAGCTATTCCCATTGTGGATCTTGGTTTTATGCATGCCGACGCCGTGTATGATGTAGTAAGCGTGAGCCGTGGGGCCTTTTTCCGGCTGGAGCAACATCAGGAGCGTTTTGCCCGCGCCTGCGAAAAGATCCGTGTGCGCAATCCCTTTGATGGCGAACAAGAAGCTAATATTCTGCATGAAATAGTTGCGCGGGCAGGTCTCCGCGATGCCTACGTGTGGTGGACAGTGACCCGTGGTAACCCGCCCATGGGCAGAAATGAAATGGTAGATCCGGATAAATTTGAAAACCGTTTCTATGCTTTTGCCACCCCTTTTGTATTCATTTTTGACGATGAGCAGCGTGCCCGGGGGGTTGACTTAATTATAAGCCGGGAGCGCATCCGCATACCGCCACGAGCTGTTGATCCCACGGCAAAAAATTTCTGCTGGCTTGATATGCAAATGGCCCTTTTTGAAGCAGGCAGTGCAGGCGCCGAGTGGGCCGTGCTTACAGATGAGGAAGGCTACCTTGCAGAGGCCACCGGGGCAAATATCTTCGCAATTATAGAAGGTACAGTGGTAACACCTGATTCAGGTTGCCTGGAAGGAATTACCCGCCAAAGCACAATTGACCTTTGCGAGGAATTAAATATTCCTGTAGTTTCTCGCAGGCTTCACGTCAGCGAACTGGAAAATGCAGAAGAAGTTTTTATGACCACAACGGCAGGCAGCATCATGCCGGCCCGCAGCGTAGATGGGAAATACATCTGTTCCCACGGCGGTGCCGGAGAAACTTCAATTCGCCTCCATAACTTATATTGGGAAAAACGTTGGGACGGCTGGGATGCAACTCCGGTTCGCTACGAATTGGCAGGAAATTAGTGTAGCACGTACCCCGTCCCCTTGCTACATATATTTCTGATTGTTATTAGCAGGAGGAAAAAATATGGACAGAGATAATCATTTTGACTTTTTTCATTATGATAAATGTGATCTATGCGGAGAATGTTTTTATAGATGCCAGTACTTGAAATTTAATAAAAAAACAGCAGTAGAAGAAATGAAAAAACTGATAGAAGGCAAGCCTTCTAAGGTTTTAAAAAAATGCATTAGTTGTAATGCTTGCAATAATTTTTGCCCCCATGGATGTCGACCCTACGAACTGATAACCAGAAGATGGCATAAAAGATACCGACGGAATGGATTGCCGGTGAGAGCTGAATATCTCATGCCCTCCACAACTTCTAATTTTAGGACTGATATGGTAAATAGAATGAGTAAAAGGGAACAGGAACTGGTTGAAACCTGGTATAAAACTCCTCCAGAGGGAGAATTGGTTCTTTATCCCGGATGCAATACCCTGGCATTGCCTCATTTATTGGATGCTTCTTTTATGGAAGGTGTGGTTATTGCAGGAGACTGGCAGCATTGTTGTGGAGAGATGTTCTTTCGAATGGGGCTTTACGATGAAGTAAAGCGCACCGCAGAAAAATTAACTGGTTACTATGAAGATAAAAGTATAGGAACTATGCTTTTTCCCTGTCCTGCTTGCTTAAATATGTTTACCAATGTTCTTCCAGAACAGTTTGGCGCCGAATTTAAATTTAAAACCAAATATTTGGGAACCTATCTTCTGGAAAAAATTGAAGCAGGGGAAATAAGAATCGACCGGGAGTTTAATCAAAAGGTTACCTTGCATGATTCATGCCATGCCAGAATACTGGGGGAAGAAGTGATGGAAGGTGCCCGGCAGATTTTGGAATATACAGGAGTAGAAATTTTGGAAATGGAATTAAACAAAGAAGAAGGTCTCTGTTGCGGGATTGCTGCCGGTGCTAATCGCTACAGCCCTTTTGATATTGTTTTCTCCAGTTTTAAAGAGCTGTGGCAAGGGCAGAAAACCGGAGCCAGGGAGTTTGCTCTCTATTGTGGTGGATGTAATATAACATTTAATCTTTGCCGTTGGTTTTTCCCCACACGCCAGCCAATTCGCCACTTGCTGGATTACCTGAAAGAAGCTTGTGGCGAAAGTGGCTATAACCCATCCCAAAAGCGTTCTAAATTTATGCTTTTTAACATTCTGGTTAAAAGTTTCCCCAGGTTACTCTCTAACAAAACTTTTTGGATTAGCAGGGGTTAATCAAAGGTTGAGTAAGAAGAAAGATTCCCCAATAATTATAATTCTGTATAAGTAGAATTGTGAGTAAAATTAATTGTTGACAAATAAATGTTTATACACTAGTATTATTTTTGTAAAATTTAAAAATTAAGGAAATAACAGCAACGTTGCAAAATATTCAAGCAATCAATGAAAAGCTCCGAGTTTTGCTTTATGATATAGTCAAGTTTTGCCCGAAGAAAATAATGCTCATATGTATCTTCATTTGCTTCCACGCGTTTTAGTTAATTATTAATCAGAAAGGAGGGGAAAGGAATAGTGCATGAAATGCAGGTCAGGTACAGGGCTCAGATAGAGGAAATTACCGATGCATGCGTCAGGCTGGGGGAACTGGGTTATGTCGCGTCACACGGAGGAAATTTATCTTACCGGGTTGATGAAAACGCTATATTAATCACTCCTACCAAGGTTTCCAAGAGAAAGGTCAGTTTTGATGACATTGTAATTATTGATTTAAACGGCAAGGTTTTATTCGCTGCAAAGAACCGAAAACCAACCGGGGAAAGCCCTTTTCATCTCCGAATCTTGAAAAAAAGGCCTGACGTTAACGCTGTAATACATGCACATCCTCCAATCTTAACCGGTTTTTCCATTGGAAATCCTGAAGCATTGACCAGGCCGTACCTTCCGGAACCTATTTTCGAAGTAGGACCGGTGTTGCCGGTTGAATATGCCGAGCCTCTTTCGGAAGAACTTGCGCTGGCTTTTGAGAGAGTCCTTGATAAGGGCGATGCTTTCTTGATGAAAAACCATGGATTTTTGATGTGTGGTCGAGAAGGAGTGGCTCGCACTCAGGAAATGGTGGAAATGATGGAAAACACGGCATATTCTCTATTTGTGGCAATTTCCACGGGGGAAGCGAGAGAAATATCGGAAAAAGATCTGGAAGACCTGGATAGAACTGTTAAGACAAGGGAATTAAAATTTCCTGGTGCTCCGGGAGTGGTGAAGGGGTTAAAGGAAATGTATTAAAAAAACTCAGTAACAACATTTGAAAGGAGTTGTTAGCTATGCCAGAAGCTGATGGCGGCAAAGGAGAAAAAGATTTTTGCCTGGATATCCCTCAAGAAACACCTGGATTTTTCCTGAAAGGTTCGGGTTCACTTGATTGGGGCATGAAAAATCGTTTTTCCAGGATATTCAGACCGGAAACCGGTCGAACGGTAATGCTTGCGATAGATCACGGTTATTTTCAGGGCACCGTAACCGGCCTGGAGAGGGTAGATATAAACATAGTTCCGCTTTTGCCTTATACGGACGCATTAATGTTAACGAGAGGAATTCTTCGGGCAACTATTCCCCCTACTTATAAACGTGCTGTGGTTATGCGTGCCAGTGGAGGCCCCAGCATTCTCAAAAACCTTTCCGATGAAGAAATAGCGCTTGATTTTGAGGATGCAATCAGGATGAATGTTTCTGCCGTGGCAATACAGGTTTTTATTGGGGGAGATTTTGAAACTCGTTCAGTCACTAATATGACTCGATTGGTTGATATGGGGATCCGTTACGGAATACCCGTTATGGCGGTTACTGCTGTTGGCAAGGAAATGACAAGGGATGCCAAGTATTTCCGACTTGCTTGTCGCATATGCGCTGAACTGGGGGCGCATATGGTAAAGACTTATTACGTCGAAGAAGACTTTGAAACTGTTACTGCGTCGTGCCCGGTACCCATCGTGATGGCCGGAGGCAAAAAGATAGCCATAAAGGATGCGTTTGAAATGACCTATAAAGCAGTGCAGCAGGGTGCTGCAGGAGTGGACATGGGCAGGAATATATTTCAGGGGGACGATCCTGTTGCCATCATTCAAGCCGTAAACGGTATTGTTCATGAAGGGCTTAAGCCCGATCAGGCATATGAACTTTATGAGCAATTAAAAAACTCGAAATAAATTATGGAAAGTCTAAGAAAAAACCGGAATGAGTGATAAATGGTGAAAGAGCTGGAAAGTTATTTAATCAATGTTGTTCCCATACTGAGGGGATGTATTGCCGAATTAACAGACAACGAGGATGACCCTTACCAGCGGTCAATTTTGACTGTACATGCAAACAGTGAGGCCCGTGATTATGTTAAGTCAGAAAAGCATGCCGGCAACGATTGTCCGGTTGAATTAAACGGCTTCCAACTTCCTCCGATGAAACTGGACGATTTACCGGAAGGGACCCAAACAGAAGCTTTAAAAGAGAAAATTGCAAAGTCAGTGGGCGAATATATAGGCTTTCATAATCACAGTCCCCAGGTGTTTTTTTGTCCCGATGTGGGGATCATTACAGCCAACTGCCATGTTCCGCATGCTGATAAAGGGCAGGTATTGAACAATAAAGTAGCGCTGGTAACCGGTTCTGCAGGTGCAATTGGGGCCGGAATTTGTGAAGCTTTGCTGGAAAAAGGCTGCAAGGTGGTGGCAACGGACCTGGCCGGGGAAAAGCTTGAAGGCCTTGTGGGTGAACTGAAAAAGCGGTATTCGGGTGAAATTGAAGGAATTCCCATGGACGTTACCTCTGAGAGGTCGGTTAAGCAAGCTTTTAAAGAGGTGGTGTGGAAATGGGGTGGAGTGGATATTGTTATTATCAATGCGGGGATTGCCATGGTATCAAGCCTTGTAGAAATGGACTTCGAAGCTTTTCGGGAATTGGAAAAAGTTAATGTTGAAGGAGCACTCCTGGTCTTGTCGGAAGCAGGACGTTATTTAATCCGACAGGGACTGGGAGGGGATATTGTGTTGATTTCTACCAAGAATGTTTTAGCGCCGGGTGCCCAATTCGGAGCTTACAGTGCCACGAAAGCTGCGGCCCATCAATTATGCAGAATAGCCAGCTTGGAGTTTGCGCCGGAAAAAATCAGGGTGAATATGGTTGCCCCCGATGCCATATTTGCACATGGAGAACGGAAATCGGGATTATGGGAAAAGATAGGCCCTGACAGGATGAAAAAAAGGGGTCTTGATGAAAAAGGGTTGGAAGAATATTACCAAAGCAGGAACCTATTGCAAGCCAAAATAACGGCGAACCATGTGGCTAATGCGGTACTTTTTTTTGTTACCCGCCAAACACCAACTACCGGGGCAACCTTGCCGGTGGATGGAGGTTTGCCCGATGCGGCACCACGTTAGCTTAGAAGAATGCTAATTTTGCCTGTTCATTTAATGGCCCGGTAGGGACGGACGAATGTGCCTGCAACCTAGTCAAATAACTATCCCATTTTTTTCAGAATACTTGGAGATGATGATCATGTCGGTGAATAAAGGCAGAGAGCTTTTGAAGGCAGTGCAAACAATTATGGAAGGTTTTAATGCTTCCAGGAACCATCCTGCATGCATTTCTGCAGCCGGGCACCGATATGACCGCGTCTGGGAAGGTATAGAAATGTACCGGCAGGCCAGGCAGTCCATGGACGATTCCGGACTTAAAGACCGGTTTCTGTTTATAGAGAATGCTCCGGCTCAAGATGGTTTCATGGAAAAAGTACAGGCGCTGAAAAAGGAGATCAAAGAAAAATACCCGGAAAGTACCCGGGACAAAAGTGAAGATGGATTAATTTAGCATGAGTGTTGCAGGGGGAGAGGGAACCTGCTACACTACTAACGGATTCCCAACCGGTTGTCAAGGTTATATTTCCTGCCGGCAATAATTGTTTTTTCCACCAGTTTTGGAGAAATCCACGTAGCAAAACTGACAAATTTGCCAAGCGGTGTCAACACCACACGATTTTTTCTTTTTTTTATCAACTTTGCCACTTCTTTAGCCACTTCTTTCCGGGACATATGGTTCGGGCGTTTATGCGGTACTGTTACCGCTCCCGGTCCAAGAACTTTTTTATCAGGATCATTCTCCGTGAAACCAACAAAAACAACTCCAGTATGAACTTTATCGGAGGCGAGTTCGAAACGGAGAGAGTCAGCCAGGCCCACCAGCCCTTTTTTGGTTGCGCAATAAAGTGTTGCTGTGGGCAAACTTATTATTCCGGCGATGCTGGAGATAAAAACAATGCTTCCCCTACTTTTTTTTATTTCCGGAATAGAGTAAAGAGTAGGATAGATACATCCCAGAAGGTTTATGTCTACAATTTTTTGGCATGATTCTGCGTTTAAGTCCTCCATGTTAGAACGCATGGAAATACCGGCATTATTAATAATTATATCAAGCCTTCCCCATTTATTTGCTGCAAAGGTGATCATTTCTTTGCATTCATCAGGAGAAGAGACATCTGCCGGTATGGAAGTAACTTCACACCTTTCCATAACCAGTTTGTTGTGTGCTGATTCAAGTTGTTCTTTACCCCTTGCATTTAGGACAATCATTGCCCCTCGGCGTCCCAGTTCGCGGGCAATTTCCAGCCCAATGCCTTTGCTGCTCCCGGTAATAAGAGCTACTTTGCCGGAAAAGTCTTTATTTTGCATGTTATTACCTCCAAGTATTAAAGTTTGCCATTACCTTTGAGCCACCTGTATGCGTCTTCAAGGGTTTTTTCAATTGGAGTTTGTGGTAATTCCAGTTCCTGAATGGCTTTGGCTGCGTTGTAATAACTTCCCACACAGGAAATTCTTGCTATTTCATAAGTGAGCTCCGGTGTCTTCTTAGTTTTTGATGCTATGGCTGAAGAAAGCCGCCCTGTAAATATCATAGCCTGTTTGGGGATTTTAATTTTGGGTTCTCTAATTCCTGTAATTTTTGCAAGTATAGACAACAGTTCTTTCATTTCCATGTTCCGGTTGCCGAGAATATAGCATTCCCCGGTGCGACCTTTTTCCAGGGCAGCGATCATCCCCTCTGCAACGTCGTTAACGTGGATAAAGCATCTTCCTCCCGGCGGATAAAAAGGAGGCTTTAACTGAACAAATTTTACAATAATTTTCCCCGAACTGGGTTGAGCATCATAAGGACCAAACATAAAAGTAGGATTTACAACTACGGCGTCAATTTTACCTTCTTTTGCATACTGTAATACCATTTTTTGGGCTTTTAGCTTGGAATCGAAGTAGGCAAGCCGGAGATTTCCGTAACGGTAAGGAGTTTCTTCCGTGCCCGGTTTTTCTTTTGTTCCATAACCAAAGGAACTTGCCGATCCGGTGTGGATAAACTTGTTTATGCCTTCGTATCGGGATGCTTCTAGCACATTGCGTGTGCCTTCTACGTTTATGGTTGTGATTCTAGGATCCTGCGGCGGCCACATTGATGTTGATGCGGCAACATGAAAAACCACATTACATCCCTTTGCTGCATTTTTTACTGATGAAATATCAAGGATGTCACCGGTTATTTTCTCTATATTTAAACCTTCGAGTGTGTTTGATTTGCTTGAAGGATGAATCAAAGCCTTTATCTCGAAATTTTTGTGAAGAAGTTGCCTGACAAGATTGCTTCCAAGCAACCCGTCTGCCCCTGTTACAAGTGCCTTCATTATAGAATAAATCCTCTCTGAGTTATTTTGCATGCTACATATTGGTTGTTTTTTTCTTGACAATACCTGACCGTTCGGTTAGCATAATAATAGCACGTCCTGACCGTTCGGTCAATATTCTTAAAAAATAGGGGCTGTTGCTCCGGTAAAGTTTTGGATGGGAGGTAATAAGGGTGAACTCAGAAATAGAAATGGAAAAAACAAACGAAACAACCTCCCTGAACAAAGTTGAAAGTAGAAGTGGTAGGGAGCGTATTCTGAAAGCAGCGGAAATTCTTTTTATTGAGTGTGGTTTTGACGGTGTAAGCGTTAAAGATGTCGCGGAAAAAGCTGAAGTGGCGAAAGCTTTAATTTTTTATCATTTTAACAACAAAAACGAGCTTTTCAATGCCATTCTTGATCGCTATTATCTGGAACAATCGAATGCCCTTAGGGCTGCCATAAGTAGTAAGGGATCCATAAGAGACAGAATGCACGCCGGTGTCGATGCATACCTAAATTATATCATACAAAATCCGGGCTATTCCCGTTTGATACAGGGCGAAATATGCACTAATACCAGGGTATTGGAAAAGATAGTGGAACATATGGAGCCGCTGAGGCTCTGGGGCGAGAATGTTTTTGGAAATACTCTTCCGCAGGAGGGGGCACTGTCACCAAAGCATTTATTCATCAGCATATTTGGGATGATTGTAAGTTATTTTAATTATATGCCCGTAATAGATAAGTTATGGCATGAAGATCCCCTGGATCATTCCGTTGTGGAAGAGAGACGTGAGCATGTTCACTGGGTGGTTGATGCCGTTTTAGATAAATTTGAATATTGGGGAAGGGAGCCTGAATAATGCAAACGGTAGCAATGGAGGCGGGGGATAGAATCAAACGTTTACGCCGGAAATATATTGATGATACTCCTAAAATTTCCATAGAAAGGGCACGCTACTACACGGAAAAATGGCTGGAGACAGAAAATAGCGGGCTCTCTAAAGAAGTACGGGTGGCGCTTTCTATGAAACACGTGTACGAAAATATGACTCACTTCGTAAATCCTGAAGATAAAATATCCGGTTACTGGACGGAAAGTTTTCTGGGCCTTCCTGTTATGATTGAGCGGGGAGAATATAATAAGGTTCTTCAATACGAGCTGGACAAATATTCAATGATTGTCTTCCGCGTTAAAGCTATAACCAAAACTTTGTCGTATCTGCTGAGTAAGCGCCAGTTAAGTGATTTTATACGTAACATGAAAATGACCAGAGAAATTGGTTCACAGGCTTTAAATATTGGAATTAATACCATGACAGAGAGGGAAGATAACCGGTATTTAATTACAGCAGCCGACAAAGAGGAATTGCAAAAGAAATTAATCCCCTACTGGAATGGTAAGAGCTTTGCCGACAAACTTGAGAAGGAATTATATAGTTCCGCTCTACTCAAAGGTGATATGCGGCAATTTGCTTTGGCTATTCCGGCCAACACATCACGCCAGATTAATATGATTTCCCCGTGTTCAAATATTGCTACCATTCAGGGACATGTGATTATAGATTATGAAAAAGTTTTGCATTGCGGCCTTCTGGCGATGAAGGATGAAGTGGAAAAAAAGATCGGTAACGCGGAAAAAACAAAATCCAAAGAAACTGATTTTCTGGAATCTTTGAAAATTGCTATCGAGGGAACGATAATTTTTGCCGAAAGACTTGCCGAAAAAATTGAAGAAGTCTTGTCTAAAGAAACTGACCCAGAAAAAGTTGATAACTTGCGTTTTGTTCTCAAAAATTGCCGTAAAGTACCCCTCAGGAAAGCCGAGACTTTTTATGAAGCTGTCCAGTCAGTATGGACAGTAAAAACCGCTGTTGAACTGGCTCTTCCTACTAATTTGCATTGCTTGGGCCGGATGGACCAGATATTAAATCCCTACTATGTGAATGACCTTCAGAATGGAGATATTACACCCGGTGAGGCCAGGGAAATCCTTTCTGAGTTGCTACTGAAAGCCATGTCGCAGAACATGAGGCCCGAATCCAACATACTCAGCAATTTCTACCACCGTTACCTGGGTTCAGCGCCGGTAACAATAGGTGGCTTGAAGCCTGATGGTTCTGATGGTACCAATGAGCTTACCTATCTGTTTCTTGAAGCAGCAAACAATTCAAGGGCGGTTATAAATGTTTCGGTGAGGATAAACAGGAATACTCCCGATGAGCTTATGTTTAAGTTGACGGAGTTATTAAGTGAGGGTTGTTCAAACATTTCCATTTTTAATGACGACGTCAATGTGGAAGCTATGGAGCGTCGCGGTTTTACTATACCGGATGCGAGGAATTATGCCGTCATGGGGTGCGTAGAAATGACATGTCCTGCCAAAACGGGGGCCATGAGTGCTACTTCTCTTCTGCTCAGCCGCCTGTTAGACATTACTCTCCGGAATGGTGATTCCCAAACACTTATGGGTAGGCTTAAAAACGTAGGCCTGAAAACGGGTGATCCTGATTCCTTTAAGTCGTTTGACCGGTTTGTGGATGCTTTCATCGAGCAGGCAATGTATCAGATTGAACTTATTGTTACCGCAGCGAATATTCATGATCGGCTTTATGAGGAAATATTGCCTGCCCCTTATATATCAGCTTTTATGGACGGTTGCCTGGAGAATCAAAAAGATGTCACTGCAGGCGGCGCGCATTATGACATCACCGGCATTAGTTTTATTAACAGTATCGCCAATGTGGTTGATTCGCTTTTGGTGATCAAAAAACTCATTTTTGAAAGGAAAGAGCTTTCCTTTAAAGAGCTTGTTGAAGCCATGGACAATAATTTTAGAAATGATAGTGGGCTTTACCGGAGGATTATGAACATTGAAGGTAAATGGGGCAATGGGTATGAGGAGACTGATCAACTTGCGAAGCACATTACGGAAAGACTTTTTAAAGAAACCTATAAGTATAAAAACTATCGCGGTGGTCCGGTTGTACCTTATATTATTAGCATGACCACCCATACCATAGATGGACGTATTTCCATAGCATCCCCTGACGGGCGTCTTGCCGCAATGCCCTATGCTGCAAGCTGCAATCCTTATAATGTGGAGAAAAGCGGTATAACCGGTGCTTTAAAGTCGGTAGCAGCTATTGACTTTAGTCATGTTCTCGGGTGTGCGGTTAATATGAAATTTCACCCGTTGGCTATTGGGACAAATAATTATTCCCGCAGCAAGTGGATTTCTTTATTACGCACTTATTTCGATATGGGTGGCTCACAGCTACAACCGACAGTTGCATCGGCAGAAAAATTGCGTGAAGCGCAGAAAAATCCGGAAGAATATCGTGACCTGATCATAAAAGTAGGCGGATACAGTACATATTTTGTTGATCTTGGTCGGGAAATACAGGAAGAGGTTATTGCCCGAACAGAGCATGGTGTGGTGACTTAATATAATGCAAGGTATTATTTTTGACATCCAATACGGGGCAACGTATGATGGCCCGGGCCTTCGAACCTGTGTATTTTTCAAGGGTTGTCCGTTACGCTGTAAGTGGTGCCAGAATCCGGAATCCCATCTTCTTAGTCCACAGCTCTCTTACCTTGCTGATAGATGCATTTCGTGCGGAGAATGCATAAAAGATTGCTCTGAGGGCTTACTGAAAATGAAAAACAATGGTCCCATACGTAATGAAGAAAAATGTATTTTATGTGGCGCGTGTGCTGAAGCGTGTTCGCAGAAAGCGACTGAAGTAATCGGTATGGAAATAGATACGACTGAATTATTATTGAAGGTACGGCGTGACAGGCCATTTTATGATTTTCCGGTGGAGGTGTGACTATTTCCGGTGGCGAGCCCACCATGCAGTACGAATTTCTTATTAGCATACTGGAAGCTCTCCGGGGGGATAACATCAGCACTGCCATAGAAACATGCGGGTATTTTGATGCTGATATTATTGATAACCTGATTGAGGTTACTGACCTTTTTCTTTTTGATATTAAGCATATGAACTCTGAATGGCACAAGCAATATACCGGCAAGGCAAATGAAATTGTAAAAATGAATTTTGAGGCGCTGATTATGAAAGGGGGAGTGGAAAAAGTAGTCCCTAGAATCCCTCTTATTCCGAAATTTAATATTGACACCGATTCTGTTTATGATATGGTTGACTATTTTAAAAGGGTCGGTTACTGCGGAGAGGTACATTTAATGCCGTACAATCATATGGCCAAGACTAAATGGGAAAAGATTGGCCGGGGTAGTGAATACCTTAACTTTGGTGAATTACCGGAATATGAAATCGAAAAAATTACCGGCATATATGAAAATGCCGGTTTTGCCGTAATTTTGAATAGATAAGGAAGATGTAAGTCCAACCGTTGGTCAGCATTTTTTTATTGGAAATAAAGAGTATTATTTAATAATAAAGAAATAAAAGGTGAAGTTAAAAAGAGAAATGCAAAGGGGATGATAATGAGATGGGATTTGTAAGAAATAAGGAGGAAATGAACAGGCATTTTGAGCTGGCGGTGCGCAAATTTCCCGGAGCCGAAATGTTAGGCATTTTGTATGAAACCGACCCGGATGTGGTGGCTAGATTACTGCCCCCTCCGCTTGAACCTGCTGATGAGCCATGGGCGATGTCTTACATTTCTCGCTTTCCCGACACCAACCTCGGCCCCGGGTACCGGGAGGGGGCTATTTTTATCCGCTGTCGTTATAATGATGAGGTAGGTAATTATTGCCTTTCCATGCCGCTGGATGGTAGCGATGATCGGATCTTCAATGGTCGCGAGATTTACGGTTTTCCCAAAAAGACAGGGACTATTTATTTGCACCGGGAAAATGATGCTGCCGAGGGATGGATTGAAAGAAAGGGTACCAGGTTTGTAAGTATAAAAGCCCACCTGACGACAAAGATGGATGAACCTCCCCTTAAGGTAGGGCCGAATTTTCTTTTCAAATATCTACCGAGAGCCGATTTAAAACCGGGTTTTGACGGCCCGGTACTTTTAGTCAAACAAAGAACCGAGATTGCATACCATTCATTTGCGATGGGGCCAGGGGAGATAGAATTTGTAAAGTCGCCGTTTGACCCATGGATTGAAATGGAATGCAGAAGTGTAATTTCGGCATATTATTTTATAAGTACCAATACCATGATGCCCGGTGAGGTACTTTGCGAAGTTGATCCCGAAACGTTTTTGCCGTATTCATTCTCAAGGACAGACTGGGGGTATGAAGAATGATCGATTTTGAACCGACAAATGATCAGCTGGCCATTCAAGAAATGGCGCGTAAGTTTGCGCGAGAAGTTATTCGACCGGCAGAGGTGGCTCTTGATAAAATGGTTGATCCCGATGAGGCTTCTCGGAGCGATATCTTTCGTAATACCATTAAGCAGGCATATAAACTCGGTTTTCATAATATGGGTATTAGCGAACAGCACGGTGGGCTTGGCCTTGAACCTTTGACAACAGCTCTTATTTGGGAAGAATTGGCTGTGGGCGGTATAGGTATTTCGGCTACATTACTGGCGGGGGCGGTAGCCCCGCGATTTATCAGCATAATGGCGGCTGATCGGCAAGAGTTAATAGATAAATATGTGAGGCCTTATTGCGAAGATACTGAAGGGACCAATATTTCTGCCTGGGGCAGTTCTGAAGGCAACATAGGCTCCGACGGCAGCAACTATTATGATCCCGATGTACATCACGAGACAACGGCAACCAAAATTAAGGACGGGTGGGTAATCAATGGAGTAAAATCAAGTTTTGTCAGTAATGGAAGTATAGCAAACCTTTTCCTAATTTTTGCCTGTGTAGAACCATCAAGGGGCATTTGCGGTTCGGGTGTTTTCCTTGTGCCGCTTGACAAGGGGGTAAACCGCGGCAAAGCTATGGACAAAATAGGCATGAGAGCACTGAACCAGGGGGAGGTAGCTTTCGATGAGGTCAAAATTCCGGAGGATCATATGCTCATGCCGCCGGGTGATAATTACCCGGTGATCCATAATGCCATCAAGACAGTAGGGAATTTAGGAGTAGGGTATCTCGCGCTGGGGCTTATGCGTGCAGCTTATGAAGAAGCCCTACAACATTCCAAAGAAAGGGTTCAATTCGGTAAACCTATAATTCAACACCAGGCTGTTGCTTTTAAGCTGTTTGAATGTTTTCAAGCAATAGAAGCAGCGCGAGGGCTTCTTTGGAAAGCATCGTGGGTGCTGGGGAGGCAATTTATGGGTGATTTAAAAATGTCTGCTGCAGCACGTGTTTTTGCTACTAATATGGCTATGAAGTACACCGTAGAAATGGTCCAGATTCTCGGCGGGTATGGCATATCGAAAGAATACACCATAGAAAAATATATGCGCGATGCCAAGCTGCTTCAAATAATGGATGCCACAAATCAGATAATGACCATAAAGGGAGCAAACTTGTTATAATAAAATATACTGATATTGGAGTAAAACAATGAAATAAATAAATTAATAAATGAGCATTCCCGACAGGAGTAATAATAGATATGCAATCGTTATTATGTGATTTGCCGTCGGTACTTACTGTTTCATTAATATTTTTAATGGTGATTGTATGGCTATCGAAAACAGTTGAGATAGTGACCGGTTTCGGAGGGACTGTTATTTCTATAGCCCTGGGTGCCCTCCTTTACCCGATGGAAGTAATTGTTCCGGCGATGGTTTCTATTAACCTGGTTACCACTCTTTACCTGGTTTTAAGGCATGGTGGGTATATAGATTGGAAAACTCTTGTTACCAGGATAATTCCCCTTATGGGACTGGGCTTGCCGGTGGGCATGGCGCTTTTTAACTTGGGGCCGGGGAATGCTTTAAAAATAGGATTAGGGGGGATTGTCATATTTATTGTTGTTTTTGAAACAGCCTGGTTTCTAAAATTACATGGGAATGATAGCTCCCGCAAACCTTTGAATGCCTGGCAATCTTTTATCTGTCTTTTTAGTGGAGGCATAATCCACGGCATTTACGCCTCCGGAGGTCCACTTGCTGTTTACTACGCCACCAGGCAGTTTAACGATAAAAAAGTTTTTCGCAGTACACTGTCCATGTTATGGTTAATTTTTACCATTATACTTATAGGCAATTATTTATACACGGGACAAATAACTTTTGAAACTCTAAGTATAAGTTTTATGATGTTACCTGCTCTTATCTTGGGGATTATTATCGGCGAATTTATACATAACAGAATAAATGAAAAGGCATTCCGGCTATTTGTATATATGCTGCTTCTTATTGCCGGAATTTTTTTAGTTTTGTAGGCGAGAGCGGAAAAGGAGGTTGCAGAAACATGGAGAATCAAGTACAACCTTTATCTGCATTTAACCAATGGTTGTGGGGTAGCGGTGCTTTGGGTTTTACCCTGCTGGAAAGAATGCTCATCGTTTATGTTATATTTTTCTACCTTCCGCCCGGGGAGTATCAAATTGTTAACCTTGTATCTGACCAGGTCTTTTTAGGATTTTTGACCGTTGTAGGAATAACACAACTGTTGGCAAGGGTAGTTGATGGCCTGGCAGATCCGGCTATTGCTACATTGAGTGACAAATCCAAAGCCAAAGTGGGGCGGCGAAAAATATTTTTACTAATAAGTGCTTTGCCAATGGCGGCTACATCTGTTTTGATTTTCTATCCGCCGGGCTTGCATGAAGTGTCCTTTTTAAACGGTATTTGGCTGGGAGGTATGTGGTGTTTATTTTATATATTTTTTACAGCGTTTATAACCCCTTATTTTGCGCTTATATCTGAGCTTGGGCACACTAATGCTTTGAGGATAAACCTGGGAACAACACATGCCCTGTTTGCTTTGTTTGGGACGGTCATTCCTACTGTGGTTTTTCCCTTAATTATAACTTCACTTCAAAGCGCAGGAGCGGAAATTCGTCTTTCTTATCAATTAACTGCGGGATTATTTGCATTGGTTGCATTGTTGTTTATGTATATATCAACCCTTTCCTTTAGCGAAAAGAAACATTGCTTTCCGGCGAAGCTTCCTGATTTAAGCATGTGGAAGTCTTTAAGAACCGTTTTATCAAGTAAGCCCTTCAGAATATTTCTCATGGGCGAGTTATTTCTTCAGTTTGCTTTGTATATGCTTAATTTGGGTTTAATGTATTATGTGGCGGTTATTTTTGTAAAAGGAGAAAGCTTCTTGGCTGTGCTTGGAGGGATTACTATCGGTGTTGCCCTTCTTAGCTTTCCCTTTATCAATAAGTTTTCTAAAAAAGTGGGTAAGAGAAAAATTATTTTACTGGGAATATTAATAATGGTAATTGCCTCATTCGTGATATTTTTGCTTAGTTGGAATATGACCGGCATATTTTTATACGTCGGGTTGGTAATGTTTGGATTGGGTGGTATCTCTTTAGCTGTCGGAGCAATATTAATAGTTCCGACTTATGCAGATTTGGCCCGAGAAGAGTCTTCGCGAACGGGGGAACAACGTGAAGCTATGTTTTACGCTGCCCGTAATCTTCCGCTGAAATTTACTGTAGCCCTTTCCGGCGCTGCGTTTGCTTATCTTATATCTGCTTTTGGAAGAGATATAGCCGAACCCTTAGGTGTTCAACTTACTATTTTAGTTGTTACTGTTTTTAGTTTAATTAGTTTTTTCTTTTTTGCCGCTTATCCGGAAGAGCAAATTCAAAAGAGCCTGTCTGATTAATATTCAATGTTTTAGGTTTGATTGACCGTATGATTTATAATTAAAATTAGGTAGGAGGTGATAATATGGTTTACATACCTGGATTCCTGGTTAATAAAGTTTATGATTCGGGAAGTCTTTGTAATACGGAAGACGGATTTGAATTTTGTTTTGTTAACACCATGACTCCATTAAAAATAAGCGGGATGAGGGACATAAGACTTAATGTTGACGGGATTGATTACCCTGCAGAAAAGATAAGGCTATTTTTAGATGATCGTCCTCTTGGGCTTGGTAATACCGAACTGGTTGAACCGGTTACCTTTTCCAATAATTCCAGGCTTACTATCCGCGTTTTTGGCAGCAAACTTTCTAAAGGGAAGCATACTATTAGAATAAGCTTCATAACAAATGAATATGGTGGCGCAACTCTTAAAGTGAGCGATACTCTCGGCAAGAAAAGACGTGTTCCTCCTTTTTGGGCGCGCGTAAAAAAGACAGTTGGTAGTTCCAGAGTAATGAACTCAAAACAACTTTCCATTGAAGGCGAGCTCGGAGGTGTGCCTCTTGATCCTGATTTTTCAAGACTGGAAGCAGCTCTCCAAAAAGAAGAACCGGATCGGGTTCCTCTATTTGAAGCAGAGATAGCATTGCCTATTCAGGAATGGTTTCTAGGAAGAGAAATTAACAATTTAGAAGATGAGGTCGAATTTTATGTAAGGGCCGGTTATGACTTTGTACCCGTGTTTCCACCTTATTTTGCCCCTCGTTTTATGAAATCATCTTCGGTAGAAGGCGGATCTTCAAGTGAAGGAGAACGTGAGCGCTCCTGGCTTGTTGAAAGCGAAGGTATTATTAAAACAGTAAAAGATGTGGAGAATTTCCCCTGGCCTGACGTTGAAGATATTGATTATTCTTCATTTTATGAAATTGCCCCGCTCCTTCCGCCGAAAATGAAAACTTTAGGGATGCTCTCTCCTGCAGCTATTTTCGGAAACGCATCTCAGTCAATGGGCTTACAAAACTTCTGCTATGCACTTTATGATAATCCAAAAGTAGTAGAAGCCCTTTTTGAAATTATTGGCACTGCATATGTGGAAATTGCGAAAAAAATGGTAAAAATGCCTAGACTGGGTGCATGCTTTATGTCCGATGATCTTGCATATACCGAGGGACTTATTGTTTCGCCAAAAGTATACCGAAAATATGTATTTCCGTGGTATAAAAGAATCGGAGAAATACTTGATAATGCAGGCATTCCTTTTATATTTCATTCGGACGGGAAATTGTGGGATGTTTTAGATGATTTGGCTGATTGTGGTGTTAAAGGGTTACACCCTATTGAGCCCCAGGCTATGGATATAGTAGAAATCAAACGAAACTATGGGGACAAGTTCTGTGTTTTGGGAAACATTGATTTGGATTATACATTGACCAGAGGAACCATCGAGGAAGTTGAAGCTCTGGTAAAAAAAAGAATAAAAGACTTGGCTCCGGGAGGGGGGTATTGCATAGCTGCTTCTAACTCGATCCCTGATTATGTCAAACCGGAGAATTATCAGGCAATGGTTAATGCGGCGAAGAAATTTGGAAAATACACAGGCAGCGGATTTTTTGAGTAAAGTAGAGCTTCAGCGAAACTAAAATGAATATTCGACAATTTGTAAAGTCGCTTTCATTCTAATGGAAAATATGGAGGGGTAACTATGGAGAAGTTAAAGCAAATGGTTATAGAGGGAAACCTTGAACAAACCATTATTCAGGTGAAAAAGCTTCTGGATGACGGGGTGGATGTCGAATTAATTATGAAAGATGCTCTTATAGCAGCCATGGACGAAGTAGGCGAATATTTTCAAAAAGGTGAATTTTATATGCCGGAAATGATGGTGGCGGCTCGGGCCATGCAGGGTGGGTTGGACATAATACAACCATTGTTAACCGAATCTGATTACGAACCGGCGGGCATGATTGTTATGGGGACAGTCAGCGGTGATCTGCATGATATCGGTAAAAACTTGGTGATTATGTCTTTAAAGAGTGCGGGATACAAAGTTGTAGATCTGGGTATAGATGTAGCGCCAGAGAAATTTGTGGAAGCAATTAAAAAATATACCCCCGATCTGGTAGGCTTGTCTGCGCTTTTAACCACAACCATGCTTAACATGGAAAAAACGGTGAAAACTATAAGAGAGGCGGAACCTCAGGGGAAGGTGAAGGTAATGATAGGCGGCGCACCTGTAACTCAAGAATATGCAGATGAAATTGGGGCTGATTTTTACGGGGCAGATGCCAATGCAGGTAAAATATATGCCCGGGAGGTAATAAAAAGATAGAAAAGGGACGGACAATTATTTGTCAATGGAATACATGTAGCAGGAGGACGTGTTAATTTCCTTGCTACTTAATATTTGACAAGCAGGAAAAGTTATTATTCTATAGAATATTTAAACACAAACATTCAGAAAGGGGTGAGTTTAGATGGAGTTAAATGAATTGAAGCAATTAGTTGAGGACTCCCTGGAGAAACCTGAAGAAGAGCTGAAAAAAAGTTTACCTGATATGTTAAGCAAGGTGGGTGAAGTAAATATTGAAGATTTAGTGGAGGAGTTCCCTGAGTTGGTGCCGAAAATGATGCGGAAGCTTAACCAAATTGATGTCAAAGATTTTGTTGAAAATGAACCTGAAGCTTCGGCAAAATTTATGGACCTTTTGTGGAGTAGCGTCCCGCTTATGGTGGAAAAAGATGCTGAAGCCAAAACAATGCTGGAACAATCTAACGATGCTAAGGTTAACTTTGAAGCTACAGATTCGTCTCTAACAAGTTGTCTGATCCTGAGTGGAGGTAAACTTTCCGGCGGATCTGGTTTGCTAGACAACTATGACTTAAAACTTTTTGGGCCTACAGAATCTATTGTAGGCTTGCTCACAGGAAAAATTAACCCTATACAAGGATTTATGCAGGGTAAATATAAGATGGATGGAAATGTAAGTATGGGTATGAAACTATCACCTTTGCTTACCAGTGTAACCAAAATGTTCAACTAACTTAATTATAACAAGGCAATTCATCGGTAATAAATATAACCATTATATTATTATTTCTATCTAATAATACCCGGGTAATTAATATAGTAATAAGACTATACCCGGGTT
>SL_8KL_010_SEDDRAFT_10001403_pt1 | contig 20913 bp, 15 predicted proteins | sample SodLakKL_010_SED_4_FD_11160 | JGI IMG/M metagenome (IMG submission 11160)
TATGAATTACGAAGGTTTGGGCATCGGGAGGCCTATCCGGTTTACTGAAGATGATGTAGCCCTGATCAACAGGGCAGTACAGGGAATTGAGCACTCCAGTCCTCAGTATGGACGATGGGGCGCCCGCCTTCAGGTAGAAGATGTGGTTACCAATACCTATATGGAGGGAGTTGATCCCGATTTTGAAATTATGAGAACGATGTATCCAACAGCCGGAGGCCGCTTCATCAACGAACGGGATGTGGATGAACAGCGGCGGGTTCTCTTTTTAGGGGATGAAATTGCCGAACGCCTTTTCAGGAATGAAAACCCTATTGGCCGGCAGGTAATGCTCGACAATGTACCCTTTACCGTTATCGGCGTGATGAAGCCCAAAATGCAAACATCCATGAACAACGGGCCTGATGCAAACAGGGCGATTATTCCGCACACCACATTTAAAAATATTTATGGCAACCGGAATGTTGGTTCTATGTTGATACGCCCATCCGACCCCTCTTTGCAGGAGGATATCAAAACAGCTGTAACTGCGCTCATGTCGTCTAAATATAAATTTGATCCGGCCGATGAGCAGGCAATGCCCATGTGGGACTTTATTGAAATGGAAGAGATGAATCAAAAAGTAGCAACGGGTCTCGAAGTTTTCCTTTTTGTGATTGGCTTTTTTACGCTTATGATTGCCGGAGTTGGCGTGGCCAATATCATGTTTGTGGTGGTGAAAGAGCGTACCAAAGAGATCGGGATCAAACTGGCTGTCGGTGCCCGGAAAATTCACATCATTGTTCAGTTTATCTTTGAATCGCTTTTTATCTCCTTCCTGGGAGGATTTATTGGGCTGGCCATATCCTCAGCGATTGTATTTGGCGTATTAAGCATGAATCTGTCGGGCGGAGCAGCAGACTTTTTGGGCAGTCCTCAAATTTCTCAAACGGCTGTAATTGTAACAATTAGCGTACTTGCAATCATTGGCCTGGTTGCCGGAATTTTTCCTGCTTTGAAAGCCGCCAAAGTGGACCCGGTTGAGTCGCTTCGCTACGAATAAAAAAACCAATGATTTGGGAAAATCATAGTGGCACTTCATAAATGATTTAAGCAGAATAAATCTTTTTACAACGCCCATATCACGAAAGCAATATTTTCACGTTATGAGTATTTATTGGACACTCTAACTAACTTTCAGGATAATCATCCGGGCTACTTTACATGAATAAATCGCTACTGCTCTTTTTAATTCCGGCTGCATATTTACTTATGCCAAGCACGGTTGTATTTGGACAATCGCTTGCTATTTCCGGAACCGTTTATGCTACAGATGGCGATGAAACGGAACCTCTTGGCGGTGCGAACCTTCAGCTTTTTACCCTGCCCGACAGCTCTTTTGTTGGCGGTACTGCTTCCGCATCCGACGGAAGCTTCAGAATTATAAATATTTCTCCCGGATCCTATCAGCTCAGAACTTCTTTTCTTGGATTTGAAGCACAAACCCAATCTATTTCACTCGAAAAAGAAGCTCTTAACTCGCTTGAAATCATTCTGGTTGGCAGCAGTATAGAACTGGAAGAGTTCAGGATAACAGCCCGCCGTCCAAGGGTTGACGTGCGTGGTGATACCACCGCTTATTATGCAGATGGCTATCGCACCAACCGGGATGCAAGTGTGCAGGAGCTGGTAACACGAATGCCCGGCTTTGTGATAGAAAATGGCCGCCTACAAGCTCAAGGTGAGGATGTGGCGAGTGTGCTTTTGGACGGGGAGGAGTTTTTTGGAGATGATGCCGTAATGGTTCTGCAAAACCTGCCTGCCGAGATTGTTGCTCAAATTGAAGTTTTTGACCGTGAAAGTGACCAGGCAAGGTTTACCGGCTTTCGGGATGGAAATTCAGACCGGACCATTAATATCGTAACCCGGAACGGTATGAGTACGGGTCAGTTTGGAAGAATGAACTCGGGTTACGGTTCTCAAACCCGCTACCTGGCCGGTGGTAATTATAACCACTTCAGTGGAGCGCAAAGAATTTCTGTGATCGGGATGACCAATAATATAAATCAGCAAAACTTTTCCAGCGAGGACCTTATCGGAGTCTCAGAAGCATCCGGATCTGGAGGCGGGCGTGGAGGAAATGCCACCCGTAACTTCAGAACGGGCAATCAAAATGGAATAAGCTCAGTTCATTCAACCGGAATCAACTATAATGATCGCTGGGGTGACAGCTGGAGAATTAACGCAAGCTACTTTTTTAACCTTACTGACAACACTAACAATCTGAATCGCGAACGAATCTACCTGACAGGTTTTTCTGCAGACCAGCGTTACGATGAACATGCTTTCAATACCAGCGATAATTACAATCACCGGTTTGACATGCGCCTGCAACACAATTTTGACGATCGCAGATCATTCATTTTCACGCCCAGAATCAGTATTCAGCGTAACAGCTCTGCACAATTTGTGGATGGTTTCACTCTTGACCAAAACAGCCAGTTGGTAAACAATATTCTCCGCGAAAATCGTAGCAGTCAGGCAGCATTTAACGTGAATAGTAACCTGTTGTATCGCCATCGTTACGAAACTCGTGGAAGAACATTTTCCGCAAATTTCAGAACTAACATTAATGACAGGAGCGGAGAGAGGTATCAGCTTGATGACAGCCAGTATTTTGGCGATGGAGAAAATCGAATCATCAATGATCAGCAAACAGAAACATTTAACGGCGGTTATACTGTAAATGGAAATTTTTCATTTACCGAGCCTCTAACGGCGCGAACCCAGCTCATGTTCACCTATCAGCCATCGATAAGCAACAATGAATCTATACAGGATGTGTTTCGGTTTGATGACACCACCAACAGTTACAGCCGCGTTGATACGACACTGACAAACCGTTACGACAACCGGGTTTTCACAAATCAGGTCAGGGGTAGTTACAGATTCAGTAATGACAGGGTTAATGCGAATGTAAATATGTCCTGGCAACATACATTGCTTGATGGTGAGCAAACTTTTCCGATCGCATCTGATATCTCACAAACCTGGCAGGACTTTCTGCCCGGAGCTTCTATTCAATATAGTTTTAACAGACGGTCCAATATTCGTTTTAACTATAATACAGGTACACGTACCCCCTCTGTAAGACAGCTGCAGAATGTAATTGACAATTCGGATCCTTTTAGGCTTACAGCCGGGAACCCCGATCTTGAACAACAATACGATCACCGCTTTTCAATTCGACTGCGCCATACAAAGCCGGAGCAGGGAAGCTCCACATCAGGGTTTATTTCATTTAACATTACTCAAAACCATATCGGTAACCGAACGTTTGTTGCCCGGGAAGATACAGAGCTTGCTGATGGCATTATTCTTAGAAGAGGCTCCAGGCTCGTTTCACCTGACAATATTGGTTCTTCACATAATTTCTTTTCCAGAGTAAACAGAAGCCTTCCGGTAGATTTTATCAGCAGTAACCTAAACCTGAATGCCGGGGCCGGGTTTAACCGAAGGCCTTCATTTATTGATGATGCACGCAACCTTACCGACACCTATCGCCTGAACTCCGGTTTTCAAATAAGCAGTAACATAAGCGAAAGGGTAGATTTCAGAGTTGCATATTATGCAAACTACAATATTGTAGAGAACTCCATACGCCCGGAACTTGATAACAATTACTATGCCGGCCGAGCCAATGGGGGCGTCAATGTGATGCCATTTAAAGGGCTTGTATTGGCAAGTAATATTAACCTTCGTCACTATGCAGGCCTTGGAGACGACTTCAACCAAGGTAATATTTTCTGGAATGGTTCAATAGGGTATAAATTCCTTGAAAATGAAGCGGCTGAACTTCGGATAACCCTATTTGATATTCTGGGACAGAACGACGACATCAGCCGAAATATTCAGGAAGATTTCATCGAAGATTATCGCTCAAACGTATTGACCCGATATATGCTCTTCTCATTCAGCTATAACTTTCGCTCGTTCGGGTGAAGGTAGGAGGTCATTTTTTCGGTGCTAACAGCAGCACGTTTGCAACTCCCCGCTCGCCCTGCCTGTCGAACTGTCGGTTATCGCTTGGATTGCTGACGATGCCATTTTCGCCTTTGCCTGCAATCCACATCGCCGTGGAGCCGCCACCATCCAGGTTTAAAGCAGATACCGAGCCGATATCTTCCATAAACTCGCGAAGCTCCGGTGTGCTCATTCCATGAGCTTCAGATGATCTGCCGTCAACGGTAATCAGCAAGAGCCTCTGATCTGTGGTAGTACCCACAGCTGTTCTGGGATGGCGGAATTCATTAAATGGATCCTTCTGCAATAGCTGGTGTTCACCATTCAGTATTAAGAGCGGCCCTGAACCCATTACCGTCGGGTTGTTGTCCGTAAGCCATCCCTCGTCAGGCCTGATAACAATGGTTATGGTTCCATCATTGTGAATGGCAATTCCTCCACTCTCTGAATAGAGTCTTCGATTGACTGCTCCTCGTGAAATCACTTCCCCATCAATTTTAAAAAAGACAACCGTACCCCCTCTCTCCATGTTGAAAAAAGTACCGTTAATTGCAGCAATTGCACTGTCCTGTTCTCCAAACGTACTGGTTTTGACCAGCAGGGAGTCCGACCACGCAAAGCTTGCCGTTACATCTGCACAGCTTAAATCTACATCAATCAGGTTGATGCTCTGTTTCGACTGAAAAAGCTCCTCTCCATAGTAGTACTTCCATGTTACGCATTTAGCGATCTCCTCCTCATGCTGCCATGTGAGCTCAAAATCCGGCGCTGAGGTGTGTACATCATTATCAAAACTGAATCCCGTCAGGAATAAGAGATAACCTGTGATGAAAAAGGTGGTTNGCAGAGTGCCAATATTAAGCTTCTTGTAATGGAAAGGGTATCTCATATAATCCTGCAGGTTAATTTGATTTCAATTACTCAAAGAGTGATGAGCTCAGATAGCGATCACCGCGGTCGCATGTGATGCAGACGATGATTGCCTCTTCTAACTCGTCGGCTAATTTTATAGCAGCTGTTAAAGCACCGCCACTGCTCATCCCGGCAAAAATACCCTCTTCAACTGCCATTCTCCGGGCCATTTTTACTGCCTCCCCCTCACTCACATCAATTGTCCGGTCAACACGGCTCGGCTCAAATATTTTTGGCAGGAACTCTTTTGACCACCGTCTGATTCCCGGAATTGAGGACCCTTCGGTTGGCTGAGTCCCAATGATCTGCACCTTCGGATTTTGTTTTTTCAAATACCGTGATACGCCCATAATGGTTCCGGTGGTGCCCATTGATGAGACAAAGTGAGTGATTTTTCCCTGAGTGTCTCTCCATATTTCCGGGCCGGTGGTCTGTTCATGCATTCTGTAGTTGTCGGGATTGGCGAATTGATTCAGCTGAAAATATCCATGATCACGGGCCATCTCATCTGCAAGTTGGCGGGAGTATTCTATGGTTTTTTCAGCGGGTGTAAGAACAACCTCCGCGCCATAGGCCCTCATAGATTTTATACGCTCTTCAGTAGCATTCTCAGGCATCAGAAGTTTCATCTTCAGGCCTTTGATCGCGGCGATCATGGCAAGGGCAATTCCGGTATTCCCGCTCGTGGCCTCTACAAGTGTATCTCCCGGCTTAATGTCGCCCCGCATTAGTGCGCCGTTAATCATTCCCAGGGCTGCACGGTCTTTCACACTGCCGCCAGGATTCTGGCCTTCAAGCTTGCAGTAGATTTTGACACTCTTTCTTATGGGAATCTGCTCTAATTTAATGAGTGGTGTGTTGCCAATAAGTTCTTCCAGTTTCATAGTTTATTTAAACGTTATGGTATCGGTTTCACCGCTTGCATTCGTCATTTTGGCCTGATAGTAGATTTTTGAGCGGGCAGGAACACTTTTGGTCAGCCACACATTACCGCCTATGATACTGTTTTCGCCAATTACTGTGTCGCCACCTAATATGGTAGCTCCTGCATAAATTACTACATGATCTTTAATTGTGGGGTGGCGCTTCTTCCGCGCATCCTCTTTTTTTACACTTAATCCACCGAGTGTTACACCCTGATAAATTTTTACGTAAGATCCTATAATCGTTGTTTCACCAATTACAATCCCTGTACCATGATCTATACAGAGTGAATCTCCAATTTGTGCACCCGGGTGGATGTCGATGCCGGTTTCTCTGTGCGCATGTTCTGAAATAATTCTCGGTATCATATTTACACCAAGGTTAAGAAGACAGTGAGCGATGCGGTGAGCCGCAATGGCATAAAACCCGGGGTAGGTTCGTATCACTTCAGCAGTACTCCTTGCTGCCGGGTCACCCTCATACATTGCGTTTATATCCAGAATCAGTCTTGCATGAATGGTTGGCAGTTCATTAAAAAAATGATCCTCCAATCCGGTCACGCCACTTTTCACACACTCGATGTTGTGATCAAGGATGGTTCGAAACTCGTTTTTTAATTCCGTAAAACGATTTTTTAGAGCCTCACGATCAGAGAACCTCTGTCTTGCAAATTCAGGAAACAGAACTCCAAGCAGATCCTCAAAGAAGCGGATCACCATTTCGGGGGGCGGACAGCGGGAAGCGTCTTTATGTGCTTTTAGCAGCTGATTGTAAAATATATCATTCAGTTTCAAAATGAACTTTCTCTGTTATATGTGAAGGTTACCTATTTGTATCGGTTGTTTTCCTGCATGGTAAACATAAGAATTTATCGGTTCGTTTTAGAAGTTCACTTTTCTGTTGATGGCAGTTCTTTGCCCTGATTACAATCTATTTTCATTATAACCTATAGCAGAGCCAGTGAAAGTATTGTATTTATCGAAAAGAATGTCGTACAATTCAAAAAACGAACCCTGAAAACTGAACGCCATGAAAATGCTGCTTACTCCCTCTCATCTGTTTGCAAAGTTATTGCTACTCCTGTTTATCACCACCTATATCAGCCCGGCTATACTTTCAACAGCAGACGCCCAGCATACCTGGAACACCTCTTATGAAAAGGAGGAACGCCCTCTATTCACAACTCACTTTTCGCCCGGGGAGTTTGCTGAACGACGGAACCAAGTGTATTCCGAAATCGGCAGAAATGCGTTTGCAATTATACAAGGAGCGCCTATGCCAATGGGTTTTCAGATTTTCAGGCAGAACAATGAGTTTTACTACTTATCGGGTATTGTATCGCCTCATGCCTACATGATTTTAGACGGGGGGTCTCAAAAAGCTACGGTTTATCTGCAAGACCGNATTGAACGCCGGGAATATGGAGAGGGCAAAGTTCTATCCTATCAGGATGCTGAATTGGTTATGGAGCTATCGGGAATTGATGATGTAAAACATATCAGCCAGTTAAAGGCCGATCTTGAAGAGCACAANATGGGACAATTCACAAGTGTATATACACATTTAAGTCCTTATGAGAACCTGGGGGTTACAAGGTCGATTGCAAACCGTACGCTTGGAGACAGGGAAAACGACCCATTTGACAACCGACCCGGCCGCCATCAGGAATTTATCAAGCACCTGGAGTCACTCACTACCAATCTNGAGATGCAGAATCTGGATCCGATCACGGATGAGTTGCGAAAAATCAAAAGCCCGGCAGAGATTGAATTGATCACCATTTCCACCAAACTTCAAGGTGAGGCAATTATGGAGTCGATGCGCTCTACAAAGGTTGGTATTTTGCCTCAGGAGATGGAGGCTATTGCGCGCTATATCTACTGGAAGAACGGGGTGGATGGCGAAGGGTATTATGCCCTGACCCATGTGGGCCCCGATGCCTATATGAATCACTACCACAGCAGCAAGCGGGCAGCCAGGGATGGCGATATGATACTTATGGACTATGGCCCGGTTTACAACTACTACACCAGCGATATGGGCCGGATGTGGCCTGCAAACGGAACGTTTAACCCGGTACAGCGCGAACTCTATACGTTTTACCTTGAGTTCTATGAGTCGATTCTCAACAACATTGAAATTGGCCTCACTCCGCAAAAGATCATGAGTAATGCGCTTGCACAATTCCAGCCGGTTTTTGATCAGATGGCCTTTTCGAAGGATATCTACAAAAAGGCTGCCGATGAGTTTATCGACTCCTATCGTCAGCGTCTGGATAATCCACGCATGGGCCTGGGCCATGGTGTCGGGCTGGCCGTTCACGATGTGGGAGATTACTCCGTTCCGGTTGAACCCGGAATGGTGTTCGTGATCGAGCCCCAGTTCAGGGTGCCTGAAGAGAATATCTATGTGCGTCTTGAAGATATGATCGTGGTAACGGAAAATGGAGTTGAAGTGATCACCGACTTTGTGCCGCGTGATATTGAGGGAATTGAAGCCCTGATCAGGGAAGATGGAATGCTCCAGCAGTTTGATATCAAACTGGATTAGAGATCTTATTGTAAGCTCAGATTTACAAATTATAGATTAATTTGTTGGTTAGAGATTACAATTTAATTATATATTTGTTGGTTTAAATAACCAATTATGGAAGCATTATACAGATTTCACAACCGTGCAGTTGATCAGGTTTCGGATGNTTTTTACCGGTTTTTGTATGGGAAGATCAACCGGGATCAGCGCACGCTGGCCATTAAGGGTCCGCGCGGTTCAGGGAAAACCACACTCATGCTGCAGCGTATTCAAGATGAATAAACCGATCTATACCGCCACATTTATCATCAAACCAAAAGATTACAATGATGAATTTCATGCCTTGGATAATGAAATTGATAAGATTGCGCTGAAAAGCCGGTTATCTTTACAAGGAGAAGTGGTTTAGTAAAGATGGAAAAACAGAGAATATTGTCTACTAGTCTACTACTGGGACAGCCTTGAGGCGATTAATGAGTTTGCAAAAAACCCGGTTCATAAAGTAGCCAAATCCCGGTTCAGGGAGTGGTATCACGGATATAAAGTGCTGATATCCGAGGTGCTTCAAAGCAGCAGCCAGGGAGAGCTGGAGTGAGAATATTCGCCACAAAAAAAGCTTGTCAGGAGTAGGTAGGTACCCATTACCTTTTCTGGTATCTCTTCAAATATAAACAGCCTTATTTTCGTATTAGAGTAGTTAAATTTGATATTTTAGCAAAATTATTAAAGCTTTTCTCTATATTGCACTTAATAAACATCGCGCTTTATAATTTCTAATCGCGCAGTGTGGAATTAACAGAATCAAGGAGAATGGATGCATAAAAATTGTTACTGATTCTTGATATATCAATAAACATTAATATAAATCACTAATCATGGCGATGCTAGATAAGAAAGATTTTCAAAAATTTGTCCGTCATTTCAATAGAAAAGATGATCCAATTCCAATTCAGTATGATAAACTAATTCTTGTTGCTATTTCAAGTGCTGCTGCAGGAGCCATTTTGGGCGTATTGTTTGCTCCTGATAAAGGAAAGAATACCAGGGAAAGATTGGCAAAGAATACCGAAAAATATCTCAAGGAGATCAAAAAAAACACTGAAGAAATGAGCCGGCAGCTGAAAGATAGTACGGATTCTATCCTCAGCAAAACCAATAAGACAGTCCAAAATTTAAAGCAGGACGTTGAGGGTTACTCCGAATTAACCTATCAGGAACTGTACGACCTGGCCAAAGAGCTTAAGGTCAAAGGATATTCCCAAATGAATAAATCCGAACTGATTCAGGCACTGGAAGATTTATAGATCAGAGTGTGACCATATTAGTCTCTTACATGGTGCGTGTTAAAAATGAACGCCTGACGCATGTGCTAACCAAACATAGTAAAAGTGTTTGCCAATAAGGTCAAACCGGTTAAAACGCATACCATTACTTACCGATACAAAACCGGGAGAATATCGAGTCCAAAACATGTTCATTGGTAACCTCTCCCGTGATGGTGCCCAGCTCTTTCAGGGCGGCGCGCAGATCGATGGACAGAAAATCCCCGGTCATGCCCCGGTCAAGAGCGTCAATAGCCCGCTGCACGTTCTCTCTCGCTTTTTGAAGGCCATCGCGGTGACGCGATGATGTGACCAGCAGGCTGGAGGTGTCGTAGTCTTTGTTTTCGAGCGCCCGATGCTTCATCAGCTTTTTAAGCTCATCGATGTTTTGCTCTTCGATAGCAGAGATTTTGAGGTCGTAGTGGATGCGTTCCTCTTTTCCTCCTCCGCCGGAGAGGCCCCGATTTGAAGAACGGTCGGGATGACTGCGCTCACTGTCAGGGGTACTTTGGTTTAGATCCATTCCACCACCACCGGACAAGCTGTCCGGTGTACGTGGTTTTAGATCTAGTTTAGTGCCAACCAGCAGAAACGGGGTTTGAGCAGCTCGTTTTTGAAACCCGGCAATCTCTTCTCTCTCCTCTGCATCCAGGGGCAGGGACAGGTCTTTGAGATAGACCACCAGGTCGGCCTGCTCAAAGGCCTTTTGGGAGCGCTTAATACCCTCAGCTTCTATCACATCTACTGTATCGCGAAGGCCGGCGGTATCGATCAGCTTAAACAGCAATCCCTCGTAGCTCCAGTCGGCGTCGATGGTGTCGCGGGTGGTTCCGGCAATTTCTGTTACAATGGCACGGTCGCTCCCAACAAGCGTATTCAGAAGGGTTGACTTACCCGCATTGGGCCTCCCAATAAACACGGTTTTTACCCCATCTTTTACAAGGCGGCCGGTTTCGTAGGTGTCGAGCAGCCTGCCGATCTCATCATTTACCTCAACAAGCAATTTCCGGAGCTGCTCTTTATTTGCAAACTCCACATCCTCCTCAATAAAATCGAGTTCAAGCTCAACCATGGCCGTGGCGTCAATGATCTGCTGTCGAAACTGTTTAATATGCTTACCAAGCTTACCTTCGAGCTGCTGATTGGCCGCATCCACGGCTTTAATGCTTTTGGCGTGGATCAGGTCGGCCACCGCTTCGGCCTGGTCGAGGTCCAGCTTGCCGTTCAAAAAGGCCCGCTGGGTAAACTCACCGGGCTCGGCCGCCCGAACACCCTGTTCCAGGATGGTTTCCAGCACGGCTTGAGTCACCAGCACGCCGCCGTGGCAGGAGATCTCAACCGTATCTTCACCGGTGTAGGATTTTGGTGATCGAAAAACAGCCGCCAAAACTTCATCAATCACGCGTCCATCTATTTTGATAATTTTTCCGAAGTGGACGGTGTGGGAATCAACGCCGGTTAAATCTTTACCTTTAAAACATTTTTGTGCTTTTTCAATTGCCCCCCTGCCGGAGATTCTGATTACAGCAATGCCACCCTCTCCAATGGGAGTGGCAATAGCGGCTATAGGAGGATTATGGTTAATATCAGACAAAAGGAGTTTCGAAAATCAGTATTTAATAAAAGTTATCGAGAGGCAAGTTACCCATCAGCCTCAACAACTTCCTCTTTTGTTATTAACGGAAATGGTTCAGCTTCGTGTACAATTTTCCAATTGTTATTCAGATACCAGATCAGCCATCCAAAAGATACCACAAAAAGGAGTATTCCCATCCAGGCGTTTTCCAAAAACGGTTCTATGGTCTCCCAGGCCTCAAGATTTAAGGTGTCGCCAAAATAGATAAGAAGTACAGCAAATCCATTATTAGCTGCGTGTATAAGGAAAGGAAGCAGGAGAGAGCGTGTTCGTAAGTAGAGAACGCTGAGTACAACCCCGAAAATAAAAGCCCCGATAATGTCCATATGCAGCACGCCAAATAGAAAGGACGAGAGAAGAACAGCAATTTTATATCCATATTTTGATCCCAATCTCTCAATCATGATACCTCTGAAAATGATCTCCTCAACTAACGGGGCAAAAACAGCCACTACAAAAAATATTAAGCTGTACTGCAGGAATGTTGTATCCGGGCCAATCTCAAACAGATCCATGCTGTTCAGCCAATTGAAATAGCTTGCGGCTATATCCGGGTTGGCCAAATCAAGCAGTAAAACGGTTACCCAGATCACGCCAATTGTCATCGCAATTAATGGGATAAAAAACCAAATTTGCCCGAGATCAGAAAATGAGTCTTCAAAAATGGCTTTAACGGATAGATCATATTTGCTGATTGAATATAGGTAGAGAAGAAAGGGAACCGTGTATAAAATGTAAAAGGTTACTATCTCGGCGTTGGTTGCGGACAATTTAGAATACCCAATCACTATAAAAATTGAGCTCAGAAACAGGAACAGAAGTGTTACCAATACTGCTTTTGATATTCGAATTCTGCTAAAGTGCTCTCTTACCGCTTTTTTTTGCCCTGATGACATGAACCTATTGGTTGTTTTTAAATGATCAAAAACAATAGGTTAAATGTATGTTAAATTCAATCTGGTTCTTGAAATTTAATCCATATCAAGCATTTACCATACCGGTATAAAGCTTAAATGCGGGTAAGTTGTCCGGATTTAGACCTGAGATGTAGTCTGCCTTTTGGCAGTCTATATCCATTCGGCAGGCCTGCTTTGGTAAATACAACCTGCCAGAGCTGGTTTTTTCGTGTCCTGAAACTTCCGGCACTCATCAGCAGGTAGTATTTCCACATGCGATAGAATCGTTCGGAGTAGCTCTTCTGAAGCGTGCTCCACTCTCTGTTAAAATTACTGAACCATGCCATAAGGGTTTTGTCGTAATCCACTCCGAAATTTTGCCAGTCTTCCATCACCAGACGGTCTTCAAAAGCATCGGAGAGTTGCGATATAGACGGTATCATTGAATTGGGAAAGATATATTTGTGAATCCAGGGATCTGTGTTTANAACCGGGTAGTTGCTTCCAATGGTTTGAAGTACAAAGGTTCCCTTATCAGATAGGCTGTTTTTTATTATTCTGAAGTACTCCCTGTAATTTTTATAACCCACATGTTCGATCATCCCGAGTGAGACAATGTGATCGAACGTTTCATCAAGCTCTCTATAATCCTGAAGCCTGAATTGAACAGGTAAACCCTTGCAAAGCTCCGTTCCAAGCTCCACCTGCTCTTTCGAAACGGTGATGCCGGTTACTTCTGCACCATAATTTTCAGCTGCATATTTTGCAAAACTGCCCCATCCACAACCGATATCCAGCACCTTCCGCCCCTCTTTTAATCCAAGTTTCCGGCAAACCAGTTCCAGTTTGGCTTCCTGAGCTTCGTCCAGATTATCTGCATTTTTCCAATAAGCACAGGTATAAACCATTCGCCTGTCGAGCATGGCTTTGTAAAGGTCGTTGCCTATGTCGTAATGGCGCTCACCTATATGAAAAGCCCTATTTTTATTTTGCAGGTTGCTTAGAATCGATCGTAAATATAGAAGTGTGGTACCGGGCGAGTAGTCTGTGTGTTTCTCAAGATCAGCCTTCAGTATTCTATAGAAAAACTGATCGAGTGAATCTGTATCCCACCATCCATCCATATAAGATTCGCCAAGACCGAGCGGACCGTAACGAATCAATCGATTATACAGGTCGGTATTGTGGACTTTTATGTCCCAGGGCAGATCTCCATTAACCTGGATGTTCGCTTTTGCAAGTAACTGAACAATCTTCTCTTTTGCTTTCATGACCGGATTTTACACGTTGTTGTATGCATGTATAGAGTGTTAACTGCTCGTTTTCAGTTAACTGAGATCAACGCAAACCGATGGTTCATAACTCTAAACCTACTCTCCCATTCTTTATATCTCTCGTTTACTATACTATTTCTACTACAGATAAATGTAAACAACACCTCATAACTTCTCAAACTCCACTATGGAGATAGTCGAATTATTTTCCAAATCTCCTCCGAATTTGTATAACATATTCGATCGTGCAGTCGGTTCAGGCGACCCTGCCAGAACTCTATTCGCTTTGGTTTTATAATGTAGCCACCCCAGGTTGGCGGCCTTGTAATCTCTTTACCTATAAATTTATCCTCTATTTCCTTACGCCTGTTTTCAAATTCATCACGCGATGAGACCGGCCTGCTTTGATACGTTGCCCAGGCTGATATTTTACTGCCTTCGGGCCGTGTTTTAAAGTAGGCGTCCGAAAGTTCAGCTGATACTTTTTCAGCCACTCCTTCAATGTGTACCTGCCGCATCAATTCCGGCCAGTAGAACGTGATAGATACATTCGGATTCTCAGCTATTTGCAGGGCTTTCCGGCTTTCATAATTTGTATAGAATATAAAACCCTCCTCATTGTACCCTTTTAATAGTACAGTTCGCGATGACGGCCTGCCTTCAGCATCAGCAGTGGAGAGAATCATGGCGTTCGGGTCATCTTTGATCTGCTTCAGGGCTTCATCAAACCAGTTTGTGAATTGAGCAATCGGATTTGCTTCCACATTACTTTCCAGCAGGGGCAGACCGGTATATTCACGGCGAAGCATTTCAATAGCCTGCTTTGCAACCGCTTTTGGTTTTGTGACCTCATCTTTGGCCGGAAGCCATCGTTTGATGAATCTGAACATGTTATGTTACAACTCAGTTATTCTGAAGGGACCTGTTCGGTTTGTGATGCTTCTTCCACCTCATTCAATCGTAAATCTAGCCCTTCTATCACGCCAATGATTGTTATCACAGCGTCTATATAAAACTCCGGATTGGTGTTTTCAAACGTATCCGTAGGAGCGTGATAATGTGGGTGATCCTCAACTCCAAAATAGACAAAAGGAATGCCTTTCTGATGAAACGGCCCGTGATCTGATGCCATTGTCCAGTCCTGATCCCATTCGTCCGAGTCAAATCCGAACAAAACATCCACAGGGGCTCCGGCTGTGTACTCCTCTATCAATGGTTTTAAAAAGGGATAGTGGTAGGTGCCCACAGCATAAAGTTCATTTTCAAAGTTGTTGCTGATCATGTCCATATTCACATTCAGAACGATTTGATCAAGCGGCACAACCGGATTTTCAACAAAATGCCACGCACCTCCAAGGCCCTGCTCTTCGGCATCAAAAGCGATAAAGATGATGCTGTTTTGGGGCTGATTGTCTGTGAAATATCGGGCAGCTGCCATCAACCCTCCTGTCCCTGAGGCGTTATCATCGGCACCGTTATAGATTTCGCCATCCTGAACGCCAAGATGGTCGTAATGTGCCGTAACCACGATGTAGCGCTCAGGCTGATCGCTTCCCTCAATGTATGCAATCAGGTTTACGGCATCGATAAACTCTTCGCCTGTTCGTTGATTGGTGTGATCGAACAGGTGTTTGTAGCTCTCGCCGAACATCCCGAGGCCAAGAGTATTGAACCGTTCAATAATATACTCTTGCGCCATTCGGCTGCCCTCGGTTCCTGTTTTTCGCCCCTCCAGTTCGTCAGATGAGAGATATTGAAGGTCGTCCAGGAGCTGATTTCTGTCAACAACATCATAGGTAGCTGTGTCGGGTGTGCATGAAAATGAAAATAATAACAGGGGCAGCAGCAGGAATTTTAAAAGAGATTTTAGTGGCATGTGTTGTCTTCGTTGATATTTAATGGTTTATGCTTCAAAAAAGGCAGGTCGGTTTTTATCGAACATTAGTTCTAAATGAATCGAAACTGAATCGATAAGATACCGTACTACATTATGTTATCTATAGTTAATTTCTACAAAATAACGGATATTTGATCAGGTTAACAAAGTAAAGAAAAGTTGAGATGAAAAGCCGGAACAAGAATTTTAAAAACAATCTGAAAGGATCAGGTGAAGATCCTCTGGATGATTTTTTATCAAGAGCCGAGCGGAAAAACAGTGAAAAAACAGAAAAAGAGGAGACGACCGGCGGAAATCCGGGCCGAACGATTTTCCTGGTTATCATTATTGTGCTTTTTGGATCCTATTTTTTTAAGGGGATTGGCAACATCTCACTGAACCCTTTTAATGCAATAAGCCAAACTGCATTTAATATACAGCAACCCAGTGAAGATCTTCTGAACCGGATGAATAGCCGCATGGTTGAAATGGGCTATGCGGATCTGAATCACGACGACCTGAGAGAGCTGCGCAGCCAGGGCGTAACAGCTACATTTATATCAAATGTGAGGGCTCTCGGTTTTGAGGGGTTGACGTTAGATGATGCCGTGCGTCTGGCAAATGCGAATATTACTTCTACATTTATGGCCATGATGATAGAGCTTGGATACGATTTGACCCTTGATGAATATATCCAGCTGCGCCGGGCCGGTGTAACCGCGCACTATACAAGCAATGTGCACGATCTTGGATATCGTGATGTTACTCCCGAGCAGCTTATCCGTATGCAGAGAATCGGATTAACCACATCCCTCATTGAGCGCCTCCAGCAGGAGCGTGGGCAGGATGTGCCTCTTGAGGATGTGATTCGACATCGTATCAGCAATCAGTAGAGAATCACTCCAGCGCAGCCTGCGCAGCGGCCAGCCTGGCCACGGGCACCCTGTAGGGTGAGCACGATACATAATCGAGCCCCTGTTTGTAGCAGAATGCCACGCTTTTCGGGTCTCCGCCGTGCTCTCCGCAAATTCCGACTTTCAGGCCGGGTTTTTCCTTTCGCCCTCTTTCTGTGGCCAAGGTGATAAGCTGACCAACACCTTCGATATCCAATACCCTGAACGGGTCTTCCGGCAGGATACCCTCCTGTACATATTCTGCAAGAAACTTCCCGGCATCATCCCGGCTGTACCCATAAGTCATCTGCGTAAGATCGTTGGTTCCGAAAGAGAAAAACTCCGCTTCTGCTGCAATTTGATCGGCTACCAGTGCTGCACGCGGTATCTCAATCATGGTGCCGGTTTTATACTCTATCGACTTACCCATTTCAGAAAACACTTTTTCGGCAGTTCTGTCGATCACCATTTTCTGGTTGTGAAACTCCTGAGGTGTACCTATCAGGGGAACCATAATCTCGGGAAGTACATGTATGCCCTCCTCCTGTAAACTTACCGCCGCTTCCAGAATTGCCCTTGTCTGCATCTCTGTAATCTCGGGGTATGTAATTCCAAGCCGGCAGCCGCGATGTCCAAGCATGGGGTTGACCTCACGAAGCGCATGCACAGTTTGTGCAAACTTTGCTTCATCCACACCCAGCTCTTTGGCTACTTTTTTGATCTCATCCTGTTCAACCGGGAGAAATTCGTGCAGTGGCGGATCCAGCAGCCTAACGGTAACCGGCAATCCATCCATTACCCTGAAGATCTCCATGAAGTCTTTTTTCTGCCACGGCAAAAGTTCACTCAGTGCGGTTTTGCGCTTTTCCAGCGTGTTGGAAATAATCATCTTCCGAATCGCCTTAATCCGCTCTTCACCAAAGAACATATGCTCTGTTCGGCACAGGCCGATTCCCTCTGCGCCAAATTCAAGCGCCCGTTTAGCATCATCCGGAGTGTCGGCATTGGTTCTTATGCCCATGTCTCGAAATTGATCAACCCACTCCATAAAAAGCTTGTATTTTTTGTCCGGTTCAGGTTTTACAACATCCATTTTACCTTCAATCACATCACCTGTTGTACCGTCAATTGAAATCCAATCGCCTTCCTTAATCGTCTTAGTGCCGTTGGTAAATGATTTATTCTTGTAGTTGATCACAATATCCCTGCATCCTGCCACACAGGGCTTACCCCAGCCGCGTGCAACTACAGCGGCGTGGCTGGTCATGCCTCCTCGAGATGTGAGAATTCCTTCAGCTGCCGACATTCCGCCCACATCTTCCGGGCTGGTTTCAATACGAACCAGGATGACAGGGTCACCATTTTCTCTGGCTTTTTCAGCTTTATCCGAATTAAAGACCACTTTCCCGACAGCCGCACCGGGCGACGCAGGCAGTCCGCTTCCAAGAACCAGGGTTCTGTCAACACTATTTCGATCTATCTGGGGATGGAGTAACTGATCGAGATGGGTTGGTTCAACAAGATTTCTAACAGCATCTTTTTTGCTTATCACGCCCTCATTTTCCATCTCTATAGCAATTCGAAGAGCCGCCTGTCCGGTTCGTTTCCCATTTCTGGTTTGAAGAATATAGAGCACCCCTTTTTGAACGGTGAATTCGATATCCTGCATGTTGCCGTAGTGCTTCTCCAGTTTGCCTGAAAATGACATCAGCTCTTTGAATACATCGGGCATTATGGGTTCAAGTTCAAAGATGTCTTTAGGAGTACGAATCCCGGCTACAACGTCCTCGCCCTGAGCGTTTATCAGAAACTCACCGTATAGTTTATTTTCTCCGGTCGCCGGATTTCTTGTAAAACAGACACCGGTAGCAGAGTCATCTCCCATGTTTCCATACACCATAGCCTGGACACTTACAGCCGTTCCCAGCAACCCGGTAATGTTATTTATCTTCCTGTATTTGATTGCCCGGCTGCTGTTCCAGGAGTCGAACACGGCATTAATAGATCGCTCAAGCTGTTCGGCCGGATCTTCAGGAAACATAAAACCAGTAGCTTTTCGATAGACGGCTTTATATCGATCTACCAGAGTTTTTAAATCGTCTGTGTCAAGTTCTGTATCGTTCTCAATCCCTTTTTCGTCTTTTAGCTTTTGAAGAACGGATTCAAATTTATCGTGAGAAATTCCCATCACCACGTTTCCAAACATATCGATAAATCGCCTGTAGCTGTCGTACGCAAACCTTTCATTTCCCGTATGCTTTGCAAGCGCTTCCACCGTCTGTTCATTTAAACCAAGATTGAGCACTGTATCCATCATTCCCGGCATGGATACCGCTGCGCCGGATCGAACAGAGAGCAGAAGCGGATGTTTTGAGTCGCCAAAGATTATCTCCATCTTGTTCTCAATGAAATCAATACCTTTTTTTACTTCTCCCTTTAGTCCTGCAGGCCATTCACCATTGCCCGATGAATACTGATGACACGCCTTTGTAGAGATAGTGAAACCCGCCGGGACCGGTAACCCAATAGAGGACATTTCGGCAAGATTAGCCCCTTTACCACCCAAGAGCTGCTTCATGGACCTGTTGCCTTCTGCTTCTCCACCGCCAAAATTGTATACATACTTGGTATTTTTACTATTCTCCATAATCACCTGTGATTAATTTATCCCGATCTGTTTGATTTTCTCTTTATACCTAAATAAAATAATCTACCTGTATATTTCTAATTATTCTTATTTAACGTGATTTAAGGTTAAGAGCTAATTAGGAAGTGTGCCTCCGCTAGCCGGCAGTGGGCAATGGGGGATGGAAAAGGAACCCAATTACTGCACGAAGATTGACCGGCCTTGAATTCCCGGTTCGTTAGGTGAAGCAGTGTATTACGAATCCTGCGTCACGCAGGGTACCCCTGCACCACTATCGTAAACAACCCATGAACCGGTAATCATCAAAGATCCTGTGTCTAATTGTTGAACATTCTTGTATGGGATAGTTCCCATTCCTATTTTGGGCGCAATTTAATCGCTGAAACCTGAAGGGATACCTGCTATGAAATTTAAAATGCCCCATACGCTCACGCTGCTCTTCTTTTTGATGGTGGCAGCGCTTATCGCTACATGGATTATCCCACAGGGACAATTTGACTCAGAGATTGTAAACGGGCGTGAGGTTGTAATACCCGGAACCTTTGAGGTGGTTGATGATGGGGAACTGCTGAATCCAATTACGCTTTTCACGGCTATTCCCCGGGCATTTGCAGCTGCACAGGATATCATTTTCTTTCTCTTTATAATTGGCGGTGTATTAGCGGTGATTCGAAAAACCGGCGCAATTGATGCGCTACTGGGCAGGCTTTTGGAGAATCTCGGAGGTAAACCGGGAACGCTGATTTTTGTGACGGTATTTGTATTTGCACTCGCTTCAAGCGCGATGGGAGCCTCTGCCGAGTACATACCCTTTGTGCTGATTCTGGCTGCGCTTTGCAGAACCATGAATATGGATACCATGACTGCAGTTGGCATTGTTGTAGTCGGTTACGGTATCGGTTATGGTGCCGCAGCCTTTAATCAATACACCGTGGTGGTTGCTCAAGGCGTGGCAGGTTTGCCAACATACTCGGGATGGGAGGTGCGAATGGGAATACTGCTCCCTTTTGTTTTAATAGGCACCCATCACATCTACAGCTATTCAAGGAAAGTGCAGCTTGACCCTTCAAAAAGCCTAATGGCCGGAATTACACCGCCCGATGCGGGGGCTCCCCCAAAATCCTATCCGAAATTAACCTTTGCACATGTCTCTATTTTAGTGTCGTTCATCCTTGCGCTGGGTATAGCCGTTTGGGGAATTGCAACGCGTGGATGGTATCTGACCGAACTTGGTGCTGCCTTTTTAGTTTTGGGTGTGGTGGCCGCCATGATTGGCAGGGTGGGTCCAAGCCTGATGGCCAGAGAGTTTGTTGTAGGTGCAAAAGAACTCACAGAAACGGCACTGCTTGTGGGTGTGGCCCGCGGAATTGCTTTGATTATGGAGGATGGACAGATCCTTCACACTATAGTTCACGGGCTCTCTGTGCCGCTGGGAACCGTAGGCCCGGAACTGGCCGGAGTTGGCATGATGATTATGCAGACTATTTTAAACCTGTTCGTTCCCTCAGGCAGCGGGCAGGCATTCGTAACCATGCCGCTGATGGCTCCTTTAAGCGACCTTCTCGGGGTTTCGCGGCAGATTGCCGTTCAGGCTTTCCTTTTCGGCGATGGCTTTGCCAACATGATTGTGCCTACAAATGCAGTCCTCATGGGCATTCTCGGAATGGCCGGCGTACCCTACGATAAGTGGTTCAGGTTCTGTATGCCGCTGCTGCTTAAACTGCTTGCTTTCGCCGCGATCTGCATGGTAGCGATGGTGATGTTTGGGTATTCGTAGCAAGGGGCAAGGTTCAAGGCACAGGTTGTTGATGTCTATTTTTGAAAAAAATTGAAATAATTTTGTAAGGAAGTCTGAATTTGTTGCTCTTACATTTAAAGGGTAAATAAAAATCAGAAAATGAGTTATAAAAGATTAAAAATTTGGCAAAAGGCCAGAATGGTTTCGATTGAGATTCATGACATGTCTTTAAAGCTACCAAAATTTGAGCTCTATGAAGTA
>SL_8KL_010_SEDDRAFT_10001405_pt1 | contig 20904 bp, 21 predicted proteins | sample SodLakKL_010_SED_4_FD_11160 | JGI IMG/M metagenome (IMG submission 11160)
GCGGCCATGATCCGGAACAGCTCGGGCGGGTTTCCTGCCAGCAGGCAGGGTTCAAAAGCCGACTTGTAAAAGGGATTATCATCAAGATATTGCTCCAGGATAAGTCGGTGATTGAAGACTAACTGTTCAACCTCAGAAGCCAGATCTTTACTGTAAGCCTCAGCGCTGAGGGCAATCCAGAGGTCGGTTTCTTTGACTTTTACTGAAAAGGAAGTCAACCTTAAGCCGCAGGCGTTATTTCTGTAGATCCTTTTGCTCATTTGGCATTGGCGTTTTCGACCAGGGTTTCCATTGCCCGGGCCGGGCAGGCTTTAAGGCAGAGCTCACAAACCACACATTTGTATTCATCAAAGCTGACAGTCATCTCTGGCCGGTTGAAGGCCAGGGCTTCCGTCGGGCAAATCACGGTACAGGCTCCGCAGTGGGTGCAGCGGTCTTCCCTCCAGATAATCTGCTGTTCCAGGCCCATGATTTGCAAGCCCAGTTCTTGAAGCCACTCCAATGCCCTCTGGTAGTTTTTTTCACTGCCGCTGAGTTCCATCATCAGGCGACCTTCCTTTTTGGGGTTGATATCAGCCCTCAGGATATTTACCATCAGGTCAAAATCCTTTATCAAGTGATAAATAGTGGGCTGTTCGACCACGTGCGGCGGATACCTGAGCACTATTTTTTGTTTGATCATCACTAAACCTCCCGGTTATCCGGATCTCTTTGGGGCAAAGCATTCATTTTAACACCCGAATCTGCCGAAGGCAGGGGGGCCGAAAGTGCTGTCAGCGTAAACCGCCCACCCTGAATCCATTCCTTCAGGGTGGCGGCAATTTCACGCGCCCCCGCATAGCTGGAAAGCGAAGCCGTGGGCACTTCCCGGCCCCTGATATTAATAGATCCGCTTTTGAGCTCGGCATAACTGACCAGGGCCAGTTCACTGCCTTCTTTATAGGGATAACCCCGGTAATAGTCGACAACCGGAGCTTTTAAATCTTCATCCCGGACGGCACATGAGCGCATTATTTCTTCATTCAAAACAGGGATGGGGACACCCATACCGACCTGCATGGTTGCCCCGTAACCAAGGAAACTTAAGCCTCTCAACCAGCGCGGTTCCATCTGTTTCAGGTCGCCGACCAGGGCCAGGGTTGCTCCCGGGTATACGGGTGTGTCGTTTTCAGCTCTTTTAGCACCAGGGTTATGCTGGGTTCCGTGCCAGGCCACATAACCAATCCCTCCCCCTAAAAAAATTCGGGTCCCAATACCAATCGTTTTTAAAAGGGGATCATTGAACAGCGGGCTTAGCTGACCGGCCGAGCTGTAATTGGCATTGCCCATATTCATTTTCAGCACACCCATGTAGGTGTAAATTGTTTTAGATCCAAGGTTTACGGCCACGTTGTAATTTTGGTAAGCATTGCGGGGATTATAGAGGGTGGCTTCGTTAATTTCCGACAGGCGGAAGCTGGTATCGATCTTTTTCAACGGATAGCAGTCTGTCCCGTAAGCAGTTGCTTCCATCCTGATTTCCTTTCCGGCCACCAGTTCTTCAATTACATGGCCGCCACCATAGATAAAATCACCGGGATAGTTCCGGTTGGCCGGGTCGCTTGTCGGCAGGGCTGTTGCTCCTAGATATAGGTCTACCGCAGCGATACCTGCGTAAGCGGGAACACTGTTCAGGTAAATTTCGTTCAATTTTATGCGGGGAGTGGGATGGCCTACATTCAAAAAAACTCCGGATGAGCACATCGGGCCAAATGTGCCCGTGGTTACCACATCTACAGAAGCTGCTGTGTCCTTGATACCTTTTTCTTCTACCACACTAATAATTTCTTCAGCTGTAAAAACGACTGCCTTTCCAGTTTTAATTTTTTCATTAATTTCTTCGATGCTGCGGGTATTTTCCAACAGGAGACCACCTCCGGTTTTAATAGCAAATATTATACCATCAACCAATGTTTTAGTCATTAATAAGATTAAATTCCCTGCAGGAACTGTTTTATGGCTTGATCGGAAAGGCCCTGCTTATACTGCCAGGGCCTCAATAAGGCAAACCCGAACAAATAATTGACCGACTATCCGGTCAGGTGGAAGCCAGTTCTTTCAGGTATGTTTCAAACACCCCGGCATATTCTTCAGGATGAGTTAAAAATCTAAAGACATCGTTGCCTTCTTTAAAAACGCTGTAAAATGGAAGCCCCGTGATCAGGGATAATTCTTCAACCGGTACAACCGAACAGCGTTTCAGGGCGGGAAGCTTTGTATAATTCGGATTAGGGATAAATTCAGGGGCTTCATTTCCTTCCAGCTCAAAATAGGCGCCGCCCTTCATTTGCCGGATCGGTTCATAAAGGGAAGAAAAACCATCTGCTACCCAGTTGCTCATAATTAAGAAGGCTTCTCCCGGATTGATGGTAATATGGCCGAAACGAGGAGGTATCAATACTTTATCTCCCGGTTTTGCGGCTATCAAATAGACTTCTTCCAGCTGGTCGGGGTGCCCAGGAACGGCTCTTTGCATAAGGTAATGGGCACGACCGTGAAGCACTTCGTAGACTTCCGGCCAGGTAAGCCCGGTTTCCTCTTTGACCGGATGATAATGACCGGCAGTTTTAATGTATTCCCGGCGGATTTTCCCCGGTCGGATAGCCGTGACATCATAGCGCAGCCCGGCCTGTTTGATCGCCGGCCGGTCTTCATTCAGGCCTACTCCGCGATACATGTAATACAGCTTGTCAAACTCCTCTGCCTGATCGTCATACAAGACTTCCTGCATGTCAGCGCGTCTGCGCACATCGGGTGTACCTTCTTCAGTAGAGATCCCTTCTCCGCAGGCGAGCTTCTCCCGGTCTGGGTCCCAGGATAATGACAGGCCGCTCCTTTTGCTTAAATCAATCATATTATAATTACTCCTAACTTGAAGCTATTATTGCAGCAAGGTCAACCAGCCGGCAAGAATAAGCCCATTCGTTGTCGTACCAGGCCAGAACTCGGACCATGTTGCCTCCCAGCACCATAGTGGATTGACCGTCAATGACTGAAGAATATGGATTGCCCTTGTAATCCACTGATACCAGGGGCAGATCGCTGTAATCAAAGTAATCTGAGGCAGATGCCTCTTTTTTAAAAGCTTCATTGATTGCATCAATGCTGGCCTCTTTTTCCAGCTCAGCCACGAAATCAACCAGGGATACCGTTGGAGTAGGCACCCGGATCGCAAACCCGTCAATTTTACCTTTTAATTCTGGAATTACTTCTCCCACAGTCCTGGCAGCGCCGGTGGTGGTTGGAATAAGTGAAAGGGCCGCCGCCCTGGCCCGGCGGAGGTCGGAATGCGGAAAGTCAAGCAACTGCTGGTCATTGGTATAGGAGTGGATTGTATTCATTAATCCACGTTTTAAACCAAAGTTTTCATGAAGGACCTTAACAGGTAAAGCCAGGGCATTGGTCGTGCATGATGCGTTGGAAATCAGAAAATGGTTTTCAGGATCATAAAGGTGTTCATTTACACCAAGCACCACTACCAGATCGGCTTCACCCGGGGCGCTGATAATCACCCGTTCCGCTCCACCGCTGAAATGTCCGGAAGCGGCATCACGCTTGCGAAAAAGGCCGGTCGATTCGACAACTAAATCCACACCGGCTTCTTTCCAGGGAATGTTCGCCGGCTCTCTTACCGAAAAAACTTTAACTTGTTCACCGTTTATCAAAAAGCCCTGATCATCGGATTGAACTTCAGCATCAAGTATACCATACACCGAATCGTATTTTAGCAGATGGGCCAGAGACGCACTGTCCGACAAGTCGTTAATGGCAACTACTTTAACCTGGTCCTGGTTGAGAGCGGCGCGCATTGTGAGCCTGCCAATACGGCCAAAACCATTAATGCCAATCTTTAGCATAAGGCAACCTCCTCATGAATTAATTATCCTGTTAACAGGATTACAATAGAAGCCGGCGCTTAGGGTAAAAAACAGAATCCGATTTCAATTTTTGCCGGCCAAAATTTACCTTTACTACTTAGCCAATAAGTTTTCTGCCTGTAATAGTATATCATTTAAGGCATTACTGCAACAAAGAATTTAGATCCTTGGAGCTTATTGAACAATCTTCCGGAACAGTGAATCCTTACACCTGTAGTTCATATCACTGGTTATTTATCAATTTACTATGTAAATAGGGTTGGAATAAATCCAGGGCCTTGGGCGGCCGAAACGGGGCTTATAAGACACCTCCACCCTGTATACTCCCGGCCCGCCCGGGCTGAAAGACAGGCTGGTTCCTACTGCAGTGCTGATCACCCGCCCGTTTTTTAGCAGGCGCAGGATGGAATTATTTTTCCGGGGAGCTTTTAAATGGAGATTAATACCTTGCCGGTATTGCAGCGCAGAACCCATAAAATAAACATCCCGGCTATCTTCAGCATAAAACGAAAAATCCCCTCCCGGGGCAAGGCTGTCAAAAGAAAGGTAGCAGTTCCCGTTTTTTAAAGCATCCACCACCTGTCTTTTGGCCGTTCCGTAGTTACTGCTAATTTTTTCGGGCAGGGTTATATAGGTATTTAAGGTCGAAAAAATATAACGATAGGTAAAAATCGGGATCTTGATAAGACCGAGGTTATAAATAGAAGCATGGGCGTCGCTGCTTCCGATGGCCGTTATCCGGTGACCGGCACTGGTATAACAGTCCCACAGTTCTATTAGTTGCCGGGGCGGGCTGTCCATGGCCGCCTTGCGGTTAAAAAAGAACCAGTACAGGGTTTTAAAGGCTGACGGGTGGCGCCCACGCCAGTGAGAAGTATAATTCCACAGTTCCAAACCATTGAATCGAAACACCGGCCAGGTTTTCCAGGGATAGGCTTTGCCTTTTTCCAGGTAGGGTGAACCTTTTTCAAAGGAGTGCGCGATAAAGCCAAAACCGCCCGCTTCATTGACCCGGTCTATGACCCGCTGGGGATTGTTTTCATCAGATTCAATTAATTGGTTTAAGTCAAGAGCCAGGTAATGGCTGTGAAGGCGGTTAATTTCCACTCCCACCAGGATAACTATTCCGCGCCGGATCGCCTCCTCGGGCAGGCCGGCCAGGGTTTCATGATCGGAGATCACGACAAACGTAAGGCCAGCAGCTGAGGCGGATTCAGCGATCTGGTCAATACTTCCACTGCCGTCGGAGTAGTTGCTGTGAATATGGATATTGCCGGGATAATTGTACATGATCTATGCCCGTGAGAAGAGCTATTGTGGGAAGTTATTCACCTGAGATTTCAAGCTGTTCCTGGTCCGAAGAAGTCCGCCATTCAATCTGTGCCCCCAGGCCGCTCAACCTTTCTTCCAGGCCGCTGTGCCCCCTCCAAAGGTAATCTATATTGGAAACAACCGTTGTCCCTTCAGCTGCCAGGCCCGCCAGCAGCAGGGCGGCAGCAGCCCTTAAATCAGAAGCCTGGACCGTGGCCCCCTGTAGGGCATTGCGGCCCTGGACNACAGCCCGGTTGCCTTCAACCATAATATCTGCATCCATCCTGAGGAGGCCGTCAACATGCATGAACCTGTTTTCAAATACAGTCTCTGTAACCAGGCTGGTCCCTTCGGACAGAGCCAGTAGGGTCATAAATTGCGGCTGCAGGTCAGTTGGGAAGCCAGGGTAAGGAAGGGTTTTCAAATCCACCCCTCTGGCTCGGCCATCTTTTTTAACCCGGACGGCAGAGATATCAACCTCTTCTACATAAACACCGGTTTCTTTTAATTTTGCCACCAGGGGGCTTAAATGATCGGTCAACACATTATTGACCACCACGTCTCCACCGGTGACAGCCGCGCTTAAGAGCAGGGTCCCGGCTTCAATCCGGTCGGGAATAACAGAATGGCTGGTCCCGTTGAGCACGTCTGTGCCTTTGATGCGAATTGATTTCATGCCGGCTCCGCTGATCCGGGCACCGGCACTGTTCAGAAAGTTGGCCAGGTCAACAATTTCGGGCTCTGAAGCGGCATTTTCAATATAGGTCGTGCCTTCTGCCATGGTAGCGGCCATCATTATATTTTCAGTAGCACCAACACTGGGATAATCCAGGTAGATTCTTTCTCCCCTCAATCGATCTGTCCTGGCTTCGATCATACCGCCAGAAACAGAAAACTCCACCCCCATCCCGGCCAGGCCTTTAAGGTGAAGATCGACCGGCCTGGAACCGATCGCGCAGCCTCCGGGCAGGGTGAGCCTGGCTTTTCCAAACCGGGCCAGTAAGGGACCCAAAACCAGGAAAGAGGCACGCATATTTTGAACCAGTTCGCATGATGGCTCCTGGTTCTTTATAGTGCCGGCATTGATCTCAAGCTTTTCCCGGGAAGAATCATAATTCATATCGGCATGAAGTGATTTGACTACTTCAATCATGGTGCGCACGTCGAGTAAATCCGGCACTTCTTCTATGAGAACCGGCCCATCGGTAAGCAGTGAAGCAGCTATAACCGGCAGGCTGGCATTCTTTGATCCTTTTACTTTTACACTTCCGTGGAGCGGTACGCCTCCCCGGATTAACAGTTCATTCATCAACTAGATGTTCCTTTTTGTGTGGTCTTGATTTTTCTCCGGTCAGGCATATCAAGCCCAACCTGGTCTAAACCAGGTTTTGCTGGCATAACTCGAAATAAACAACCTAGATAATTCTCTATTCATTATAGTAAGCTTCATATAAACTGGATCATACAATGAGCAGACTAAGTTTTGGCCCGCACAATATCTTTCACCTTCATCAGGCGGGTCAGCGCTCCTCTTTCGCTTTCATCGAGCTTCATGGTTATATACTTGATCGTCTCTTCCAGCCTGGGGATCAAGACATGCTCAAGAGCATTAACCCGACGGCGGGTCTTTTCAATTTCTTCTGCCATCAGCTGGACCGACTTTTCCACCTCGGCAAGTTCCATCAGCTGGGGCAAAATGTTGGAAAGGGTTTCAATGGAAGTATCAAGTTCCGCCGAAGTATCGACAAAGCCGTAAGGGTAAATGCTGGACCCTTCTCCTCCGCCGGTCTCCTCTTCTGCCCAATCAAATTTGGGCGTGTAAACACTCATAATGTTCTGCCTGTGCACTTCCAGCCGCAGGACTTTAGTTGGATACATCAGGGCTTCTTCCAGGTTCTCAGCAGGCATGACCGCCCTGGCCAGCAGGAATTTGGCAAAAGCATCAGTGAGTTCTTTCTCGATATGCTCACGGAGATCTTTATTCTTCCGCACCAGGATCATAAACTGGCGGATCAGTTCATCTCTTTTGTCTTTAAGCAGTTTGTGCCCCCGCTGAGCCATGGTCAGCCTTCTTCTAAGGCGGTTTAACTCCATGCGGGTTGGATTGACCCTTATTTCCATATGACCTAACCCTCCTCCCGGTCGGACTCCTGGGCGGGCAGATATTTCTCAAGGTATTCGTCACGGACACGCTTCAGTTCGACGCGCGGCAGGAGAGCCAGCAGCTCCCAGCCCAAGTCGAGTGTTTCGGTAACGGTGCGATCTTCTTCTTCACCCTGGGCCAAATAACGGCTTTCAAACTCGTCGGCAAATCGAGAAAATTTCTTGTCCGCCTCTGACAGGGCCGCTTCCCCGAGGATGGCAGCCAGTTCCTTGGCTTCTTTGCCCCGGGCATAGGCTGCATAAAGCTGGTTCATGGTATCGGCATGGTCTTCCCTGGTCTGGTCGGCGCCAATACCCTTATCCTTGAGCCTGGACAGGGAAGGCAAAACATCGATGGGAGGAAAGATACCTTTACGGTGCAGTTCCTGGCTCAGAATAATCTGCCCTTCGGTAATATAGCCGGTCAAGTCGGGGATCGGGTGGGTCTTGTCGTTTTCCGGCATAGTCAGAATAGGAAGCTGGGTAATCGAACCTTTGCGCCCCTGGATCCTTCCAGCTCTTTCATAAAGACTGGCCAGGTCCGTATAGAGATAACCCGGATAACCGCGGCGCCCCGGAACCTCTTTGCGGGCGGCCGATATCTCTCTCAGGGCTTCTGCATAGTTGGTCATATCGGTAAGGATAACCAAAACATGCATATCCTGTTCATAGGCCAGGTATTCCGCTGCCGTCAGGGCAATGCGCGGTGTAGAGATCCTTTCAATGGCCGGGTCGTCGGCCAGGTTGATAAAAAGGATGGAGTGCTCAATAGCGCCGGTCTTGCGAAAGTCATTGATAAAGAAATCCGCTTCTTCAAAAGTGATGCCCATGGCGGCAAAAACAACCGCAAAATCGGCTTCCGATCCAAGCACCTTGGATTGCCGGGCAATCTGGGCGGCCAGGTTGGAGTGGGGCAGGCCTGAGCTAGAAAAGATTGGTAATTTCTGGCCGCGTACCATCGTATTCATGCCATCAATGGCCGACACCCCGGTTTGAATAAACTCCGAGGGGTAGTCACGGGCATAGGGGTTGATCGGGAATCCGTTAATATCCAACCGCTTATCGGGGATAATTTTGGGGCCCTGATCGCGGGGCGTACCCAACCCGCTGAACACCCGGCCCAGCAAGTCCATGGAGACGGGCAGTTCAATAGCTTTGCCCTGGAAACGGACTTTCGTCGTCCCAATATTTAGGCCGGTGGAACCCTCAAAAATCTGGACCAGCGCCCTGTCGCGGTCTATTTCCAGGACCTGTCCCCGCCGGATATCTCCTCCGGGCAGTTCAATCTCAGTCAGCTCGTTGTATTTCACACCTTCCACCTGTTCCACCAGCATCAGTGGTCCGGCTACATCGGCAACAGTTTTATATTCTTTAAGCATCTTCTTCCCCTCCTTCACCGGCTAACGGGGCTACCTGTTCTTTGATTTCCCGTTTTATATCTTCCATTTCTTTTATTTTCTCTTCCGGCATATACCGGGCCCGGGCTATCCTTTCCCGGACCGGTAGCGAAAATAGTTGTTCCAGGTCCAAATCAATTTCGGCTTTTTCTATCACCGCTCCCGCTTCGTGATGGTAGGTAAGAATTAAATCCATCATGGCAAACTGTTTCTCCAGGGAGCTGTAGGTGTCAATTTCGTGCATGGCATTCTGGTGCAGAAAATCTTCCCGCAGCGATTTGGAGGTTTCAAGGACCAGTCTTTCTTTTGCGGAAAGGGCATCGATGCCTACCAACCGCACGATTTCTTCCAGCTCAGATTCTTCCTGGAGCAGGCGCATTGCTTCCCTGCGCATTTCATTCCACTGCTCACCAATAGTTTCCCTGAAGTAGGGTGCAACATTGTCCAGGTACAGCGAATAACTCAAGAGCCAGCTAATGGCCGGGAAGTGGCGCCGGTAGGCAAGAGAAGCGTCCAGGCCCCAGAACACCTTGACAATACGCAGAGTGCCCTGTGAAACCGGCTCAGAGAGGTCACCGCCCGGTGGGGATACCGCACCAACCAGGGTCAGGGCGCCTTCCCTGTCTGCGTTGCCCAGGCAGACGGTCCGGCCCGAACGCTCATAAAAGTCGGCCAGCCGTGAACCGAGGTAAGCCGGGTAACCCTCTTCCCCTGGCATTTCTTCGAGGCGGCCCGACATTTCGCGGAGTGCTTCGGCCCAGCGGGAAGTGGAGTCCGCCATCAGGGCGACGCTGTAGCCCATATCCCTGAAGTATTCAGCAATGGTAATCCCGGTATAAATAGAAGCCTCGCGAGCCGCCACCGGCATGTTCGATGTATTGGCAATTAAAACCGTCCGTTTCATCAGGGGTTCACCGGATTTGGGATCCTGCAGCTCCGGGAACTCCAAAAGGACGTCGGTCATCTCATTGCCGCGTTCGCCGCAGCCGATGTAAACCACTATTTCCGCATCGGCCCACTTGGCCAGCTGGTGCTGGGTAACCGTCTTTCCGCTGCCGAAAGGCCCGGGAATACAGGCGGTTCCCCCTTTAGCCACCGGGAAAAAAGTGTCCAGGATCCGTTGGCCGGTGATCAAAGGAATGTGAGGTCCCATTTTTTCTTTGTAGGGCCGGCCCTTACGAACAGGCCACCGCTGGAGCATGGTGATATCATAATCCCCATCATCTGTTTCCAGTTTGGCGATAACATCCGTTACAGTCGATTCACCACTTTTAATTTCTTTAATGGTTCCCGCAGGATAATTGGCCGGAACCATAAGCCGGTGTTCAACAATAGTGGTTTCCTGGATCGTGCCGATAATGTCTCCGGCCTGGACCTGGTCCCCTTCCTGGACTGTAGGATTAAAATCCCACTTGCGCTCACGATCTAAAGCGGGAATTTCCACGCCCCGGGTAATATAATCGCCCGCCTTTGCTTTAATTCCGTCAAGCGGGCGCTGGACCCCGTCAAAAAATGATTCGATCATACCGGGCCCCAGTTCAACACTAAGTGGCTCCCCGGTAATATATACGGGTTCGCCGGGGCCGATTCCACCGGTTTCCTCGTATACCTGTATAGAGGCCTGGTCGCCGCGCAACTCGACAATTTCACCCATCAGGCGTGCCTCGCTGACCCTGACCATATCGTACATCCGGGCTGCACCCATTTTATCCGCTACAACAAGGGGGCCGGATACCTTTACAATCCTTCCTACATCCAAGTTATCAACCTTCTTTCCTGAAAAGAATGTCTGCACCAATTGCTTTTTCGACATTTTTCCTTATTTGCTCAATTCCAATCCCCAGGGATCCCTTACTGTTTGGGATTAATACAACCGTTGGTAAGTAACGCTTATGCAGCTCGTTAATCACATCCGGAATTCCCTGGGCCAATTCTTCGGTGATAAAAATAACCCCATAATTTTCAGAGACCAGCTTTTTAAGGGTATCAAGTGCCGCTTGAGCACTGGTCACCGGAAATGTATCCACGCCAATAGTTTTAAATCCGAGTATAGAGTCTTTGTCTCCAATAACGGCAATTTTATATGTAGGCATCTCTAATTCGCTCCCTGATCGATTCGGCAGGCAGCCTGTTAATCTTGCCCACCAAAACAATGCGGATATTTTTGATCTCTATTTCTTTGGCCCACAGGTAACCAACCAGGGGTTCCACGCCGAAGGGGACCCACTTTCCTTCTTTAAGGTAAGTGGTTATATAATCATCAGATAGTTTTTCCAGGGTTGAGGCCGAACCTTTTTCCGACCACTCCCTCACCCCTTCACCAACCAGGTCGGCATAATCGCTTATGGCCAGCATTGAAATTAAGGACTCCAGGGGTTCTTCGATCATGGCCGCCAGCCGGTCGACGGCCAGTGTTCCATTCGGCAGCAGGACCCTGGCCAGGAAATCCCTGCTCAGGCCCATTCGCTTGACCCGAATCAATGTTTTCAGGTTGGTTAAATCGATCTGCCTGACAAACAGTCCCTCCAAAAATGGTGCATTATGTTCCCTGGCGGCATCGATCAGCTGATCATAAAGGACCCGGTCCAGGATCAAATCGATAATCTGGGGGTCACGGTTGATCATAAAATCTTCATTAATAGCGTTGGCGGCCCGGCGCAGCTTTTCAGGCAGCAACAGGAAATTATCTTCACTGACAGCGTTTTCCAACTTGGATAAATCCATGGAACCAGCCGGGATAAAAAGATCACTTTTAACCCCCAGAAATTTAGCTTTGAACAGTACCTTCAGGTTATGGATGTCATACCGCAGGGCCAGCATCCCGATCAGTTCGGGAATAGGGCTGATCTTCAGAACTATATTGAAAATATAGCTCAATTCATCCGCTAAAATAGTTTCAAAGTTATGGACATCATCCAGTTCGGCTACAGCGGCGGAGTACCCCGTTTCAGACAGGACCTTTAAAGCTTCTTCTGTCGTGGAGGAATTGATCATCCTCTCAAACTGGCCCTGGTCGAGCAGGTGTGTTTCCATAGCCTTTACCCGCGCCACAGCGTAACCATAAATTGTATCATCAATAAGCATATCCTACTGCTCTCCTTTCCGGGAGGAAAGCTAATCTTTTATTTAAAAAGCAGTTCGGCTACTTCAAATTCCAGTTCATCTCTTTTCCTCTTCAGAAGAGATTCAAAGGAGCAGTTCATTTCCAAACCGCCTCTCTGGAAAATAAAGCCGCCCTTAATCGCCCTGGTTTCTTCCGAAAGCTCCAGTTCTCCTTTCTTTTCCTGGTCGGCCAGGCTCTTGTTTACATCTTTCCAAAAATCATCCGTAATTCTTTCTTGATCGCGCTCGTTAAAAATGACTGTCTCTGTACCGGTATCACTCATTTCCTGGAGAAGATTACGGATGACGGCAAGATAGTCCCGATCATCCATGATCGACAGTTCATTTAAAGCTCTCTGGAAGGCTTCGCCAATCATTTCCTGCTTGGCGGCCAGCAGCTTCTTGCGCGCTTCAAGCTGGGCCACGCCGATAATGCGGCTCTTTTGTTCAGTCGCCGATTTACGCGCCTGTTCAAGGATTTGTTCCTTCCTCCGGTTAGCCTTTTTTTTGGCGTCGGATTCTACAGCTTCGGTTTTTTCAGCAGCCTCAGCTTCTATCGAGTCGGCCCTGGCCTGCGCATCATCCAGGACACGCTGGATGATCCTGTCCGCACCTTCTTTCAAGCAACTCACTCCTTTAAGCAGTCGGTTCTAAAGATCTATACCAAACAGCATTAAGATTGTGGCCAGCAGGGCAAATACAGCGTAAGTTTCGACCATAACGGCGTATACAATCCCTTTACCCATTTCTTCCGGCCTTTTGGCAATCAGGTTTATCGACGATGCCAGGACCCTGCCCTGGTAAATACCGGAACTAAAACCGGCAATAGCAATCGGCAGTGCCGCCATCAAAAAAGCATAGCCCTGCCAAACAGTTAGTTCCACCAGCTCTTCACCGACAATGCCGATATCCTGCATAATCAGGAAACCGACCAGGAGCCCGTATATGCCCTGGGTGCCCGGAAGAGCCTGTAATAAAAGAGTTTGCCCGAACTTGTCCGGATCTTCAGAGATCAGGCCGCAAGCGCTCTGGCCGACAATCCCGATCCCGATTGCCGAGCCGCTTCCGGCCAAACCAACCGCCAGGGCCACTCCCAGCATTGCTATTTCAATTCCTTCCATTTTTTTAAAGCCTCCTTTTTTGTTCTATCAATTATGTAATATCTCCAGTGAACAACCAGGAATCAGAAATTGCCTGCTTCTGCAAAGAACGAGCCTGAAATCTGTTTTTCAATTTTCTTCTGATTCGACAATATCAACGTAATTGTTCTTCACCCTGAAAGGTTGGAATGACCTTCCGCCACCTTCAAAAAACTTGTTGAAGAATTCCAGGTACTGCAGGCGGCTGGTATGCACATAAGAAGTCAAGGTGCTGATAATCATATTGAAGAAATGGCCGCCGATCAAGATTATGACCAAAACGACATAACCGATAATGGATCCGGCAGCCAACTCTCCGACCGAGTTGACAACCATGCCGATAACAACAGAAGCCAGCCCCAGGGCGAACAAACGGGAGTAGGACAGCACATCGCTCAAGTACTGGGTTACGTTGTAAAGGCTCAAAAGGCCGCTGAAAAATTTCAAGATCACACTGCTTTGAGATCGGCCCTGGGTTAAAACTAAGCCGGCCCCGCCTGCTACAGTCATCCACTGCCCTATGGGGGAAATTCCAGCGACCAGCAGGATCAGGCCATTTAAGAATATAAACCAAAAACCCTGATCAAATAACGCATCCAGAGGCTTACCTCCTTTGATATTGCGGTAAGCCTGCAGGGCCATCCCAAAGTAAACCTGGATCAGACCAATACCCAAAGCAGCAATTAACATGGTCATCGGTTCTTCAAGAGGATCGAACAGCAATGGCGGCAGATCAATTAAATCTCCGAAATAACCCCCCAACAGGATCCCGAAAGCAAAAGCGGAAATCCCGCCGAGCATCAATAATTTCAAGAGCTGCCGGCCTGACTGGCCAAGAGTGAGCTTACGATACAGGTAGAAGGCAAGCAGGCCCAACATAATACCGTAACCGGCATCGGATAGGCAGATACCGAAAAACAAGAAAAAAAACGGGGCCATAAAGGGGGTAGGATCGAGCTCACTCCTTTTTGGAGTGCTGTAAAGCTTGGTCACCACTTCATAGGGATCAGCCGGCCCCTTGTTATGTAAAAGCACCGGAACATCTTCATCGGGTTCAGGGTCCCTCGAGGTCAGGATCGCCGTTTCAGTTTTCTCGCTGATCGTTGTTTCCAAATCACCCATAATGGGAGCCGGAGCCCAACCTTCCAGCAAAAAGCTGTTATCGGTACCGGCCAGGCTGGCCACTGCCTGGTGCTTTGCGTACTCGTTGTCCATATAATCGTAGCAGGCCATTAACATGGGGCGATGAACAAGCAGTTTCTCTACTTCACTTAAAACAGCACTTCTTTCCTGCCTCAATTCTTCCAGTTTTTCATTTAACGAGTCGATAATATCCGAGGGGGTTCCGGCGACATCAGGAAAGCTGGCCCTTGTAACCGCCTTCCCTCTGAAAAGCTCATCTATAACCTGCTTTTTTTCGGCAAGGGCGGAGAAAAAGAAATAAACATTTTCACCATCGGAGAAAACTTCATCCAGGCAGTGCTCGGAAACAGTTTCAGTAAGGGCCTCCTGCAGAGCGGGATACTGCTCGGCGGGCACAATGAACAAATCCATCATGGCCCAGGATCCCTCTTCAACCTCTTCCAGGGGCAGATCAAGGGAAACCCAGGGCTGAAGGTCTTCAATCAGGTTCTGGGACTGGGTTTCTTCATTGCGGATGCGCACTAAGTTTTCTTCGGCCTCACGGCAGGTCCGGTGGATTTCTTCAACTTGCTCGAGAGTTTTGATGTAATTGTTGAACTGTTCATCGGTTAAGTCGAGCCTGCTGCCTGTAAACTGTTCGAGCATGCTTTTACGAACCGGAAAATGACGCTGAAAAAAATCAAGGCAAAAGCGAATATCACTGCGCTTGCTGTCAACCCGGGAAATATCCTCTGGAGGCTGTTCCGGTTCAAGAAGTTCTTGAAATTCTTTCCAGCCCTCGCCCGATTTAACATCGACCAATTCCACGGTGCCCATTTCATGCAGGAGGTTGAAGATTTTTTCCCTTTCCTGCCGATGGCCCAGGATGTAAACTTTTTTCATATCAATGATCGGCATCAGTTTTCACAACCTTGTTTTTAATCAGGGCTACCGCTTCGGGCATACGCTCCGCTGCTTTTTCTTTCAGCTGCTCTATTTCTTCTTCGCGTTCCTTTACCAGTGGTTCCGATTCAGACCTGGCTTCTTCTTCCGCTTTTTTAATTAAATCCCTGGCCTGCCCTTCCGCTTCGGCCACAGCTTTTTCCATGATTTCTTCAGCCCTGGCCGCAGCGTCTTTTTGCATTTTGCGAGCTTCCTGCTTAGCTTCGCGGATGATCGATTCAGCTTTGTTTTCAGCTTCCTTGATTGACTTAACCAGTTCGACTGTCAAGCACTTTCACCACCTGTCGCTTTATTGCTGCCTGTATGTATAAAGACAAGGTTCGTGCTTTGAATGTTAACAGAACAATAATAAACCGGGCAACTATAAGCTGATTATTACGCTTGCCCATTTACCATAAAAAAACTAAGAATCAAAATAGTATAGTAAAATTGCAGGCATTTTAAACATGTGGCAGTTAACATTCAGCGAATATTATACTATAAAATTAACCCCAATTCCAGCTTCCGAAAAATTTTTTTTGGCCAGGGTGTCCGGGTAATTTTCAGCCAGTACCAGGGAATCTACGCCGGCATTAACGAGCATTTTGGCACAAACGGCACAAGGATAATGGGTACAGTATAAAACAGAATCTTTAATGGCAACACCGTGTACGGCGGCTTGAATAATTGCATTTTGCTCAGCATGAAGCCCCCGGCACAGTTCATGCCTTTCCCCGGAAGGAACCTGCATTTCCTGGCGAAGGCACCCAACTTCTCCACAGTGAGTCAGACCGCCCGGTGCACCGTTATAGCCGGTTGTCAGAATCCTTTTATTTAAAACCAGCAGGGCCCCTACTTGCCTCCTCAAGCAGGTAGAGCGAGAGGAAACAACAGTGGCTATCTGCATAAAATAGTGGTCCCAATCAGGCCTTTCTACCAACTATACCCCCCTGACTAAGTAGTGATTAATATACTGCCGGAGCAGGATCAGGAAACGTTTTCACTAAAAACAAGACCGGTTAGGCAAATAAAGTCTACCTGCGACTTCTGCCCTTTATATTCTATGTTTCCAGTTTCTCAATTTTGTGGAGGCGGTTGCTGTGCCTACCCCCGGAAAAGGTGGTGTTCAAAAATTGAACGACAATCTCCATGGCCAGGCCGGGGCCGATTACCCTGGACCCCATAGTCAGGATATTGGCGTTGTTGTGCTCCCTGGCACACTTTGCAGAATACGGGTCCCCGCACAGGGCCGCCCTGATGCCGGTATTCTTGTTTGCAGCAATGGACATGCCGATTCCAGTGCCGCAAATCAGAATACCATAGTCGTATTCACCGGACTGGACAGCCGAAGCCACAGCAAGGGCAAGATCCGGGTAATCAGCACTTTCTTCGGAAAATACGCCAAGATCTTTACAGGTAAAAGCCTGCCCCTCGAGGTATTTGCACACCTGTTCTTTTAAGCGGAACCCGGCATGATCGCTACCCACTGCAATCTTCATTATTTCCCCACCCTTCATTATCACTGCCTGCCAAAAGCTTAGCCGTTACTTTCTTGATACAGGCCTTGATTTCCTCTAATACTTCCCGGTATTTTTCAATATCATTTCCAAGCGGATCGCCGATATCATTGTTCTCCCGGTTCAGTGAAGCAAACTCTTTCAAAGTAAAGGTTTTGTCTCCAAGGTGAGGATAGAGATCAAGCAGCCTCTTCAGATGATCACCGGTCATGACCAGTATAATGTCGGAATCATCGACAATTTCCCGCCTGACTGCCCTGGCACTGTGGTGTTCCAGAGCTTCTATCCCTTCACGGCTTAACAGCCGGCGGGCCTGCGGGGAGGCTTTCTCGCCTTCCAGGGCAGAAATTCCGGCAGATGAAGCGGTAACCTTAAAAGGCAGACGGTCACGGGTAGGATCATTGTTAAAAAGAGCTTCCGCCATCGGGCTGCGGCAAGTATTGCCGGTGCAGACAAAGAGCACTTTTAACATGACCATCCCTCCTTCATTGCTATCACTTAACTTTTCCTTTGTAACTTTCCCGATCCGACCCGCAATGTCCTTGTTGCAGCTTTTTTTAGACGGTTCATTACAGCCAGGCCGATTCCGGTAATTTCTATTTCTTCGGCCAGGATAATATCGATTTCCTGCTGATCCATCCTGCGCATTAACTCATACAAGGTTGCTGCCAGGCGCTCCGGGTCAACTTTTTGCTTCAAATCATCGCGAATTGAAGGGTTAAGGTAACCCACTTTTAAACCAAGACTCCGGTAACGATAAGCTAAAGCCTTAACCAGGGCAAACCTTTTTTCTGGATGTCCGGCAACAAGGATCAAGGCGGCCCTGGGCGAGTAGTGGCGGTATTTCATGCCCGGGGAAAGGGGTTTGCCGGGAAAGCTTTTTAGCCCTGCTACGGCTACCCGGCAGCCCAGCGTTTCTTCAAGTTCTTCTCTTGAAACTCCACCGGGCCTTAATATCAAGGGTGTCTCGCCGGTTAAATCCAGGACGGTAGATTCGACACCTACCGAACAGGGTGCGCTCTTGATAACAGCTTCTATACGGCCGGTTAGATCTTCAAGGACATGTCGGTAAGTAGTCGGGCTGGGTTTGCCCGATCGATTGGCACTGGGAGCGGCAATGGGGACGCCGGATAAACGGATCAGTTCAAGGGCGGTTCGGTGGTCGGGCATGCGCACAGCGACCGATGGAAGGCCGGCCGATACCAGGGCCGGAAGCCCTTCCGCGCGAGGGAGGACCAGGCTCAGCGGACCGGGCCAAAACCGTTCCGTCAATTTAAAAGCCTTTTCCGGAAGATCCCGGGCAACAGTTTTAAGCTGGGCAGGATCTGAGACGTGGACTATGAGTGGATTGTCCGCAGGACGTCCTTTTGCTTCATAAATTCGGTTTACAGCCTCAGGATCGGTGGCCGCGGCTCCCAGACCATAAACAGTTTCCGTGGGGAATGCAACCAGGCCGCCCCGGTTAATAATATTTGCCGCTTTTTTCAGCGAAGGATGATTTTCATCAAGGAGCAGTGTGCCTTTGATAGATGCGGGCATTAAACTTCCTCTACTTTCAGGTAAATTATTCTTCTAAAACAAGCTCGGCGATATTCTTGGCGTGATCGGCAACCCTTTCCAGGTTGCTGAGCAAATCGAGGTATATAACTCCTGCCGCGGGATGGCATAGTTTTGTATTAATGCGATCAATATGCTTATTGCGTAGAATTTTTTCCTGGGCATCAATCTCGTCATCTTCGGTAGCAACTTCGGCGGCCATATCCTTGTCGACATGTTCAAAAGCAATTACCGCCCTGTTAAGCATAGAAGCAATCTTGGTGCTGAATTCTATAATTTCTTCCTGGGCCACGTTGGTAAAGGGGAGTCTTTCTTCGGTCTTCATTTCTCCAAGCTGCATGATGTTTTCAGCATGATCTCCAATGCGTTCCAGGTCGTTTGCCGCCGACATCAGGTTGCCCACCATTTTAGTCTGCTGCTGAGACATGGAATGCTGCGAAAGCTCGGAAAGGTAAACGTTAATCTCTTTTTCCAGGCCATCGATCAATTCTTCCATCTGATCGATGTGCTTAATTTTTTTAAGGTCCTTGTTAAGGAAAACCTGCATCGATTCGTCCAGCATTTCCCGGGCAATACCGGCCATGCGCAGCAGCTCCTGTTTGGCCCCGCCGATAGCTACGGCCGGTGTTTTCATAATCCGTGCGTCAAGGTATTTGGGCCCAAAATCCACCTTTGAATCTTCTCCGGGGATAATATAGCAGATCAGCCGGTTAAAATATTTCAGGAATACCAAAAATACCAGGGTATTGAAAACATTAAACGCGGTATGGGTGTTGGCCACCTGCCTGGGGACTGCTTCAGCCGTCTCCACGATGACGCTGGTGAAGGGGCCGAGGAATATGAGAACCAGGATTACACCTACAACATTAAAAACAACATGGGCCGCCGCCGCCCGGCGCGCTGCCACGTTGGCGCCAATACCGGCCAATATAGCCGTAATGCTGGTTCCGATGTTGGTGCCCAAAATAAGGGGAACAGCAGAATCAAAGGGGATTAAATCCTGGGTGGTTAAAGCGATAATTACACCGGTTGCTGCGCTGCTGCTCTGGATCAGGGCTGTAAAAACAGCCCCGGCCAGGATGCCCAAAATCGGATAGCGGCTGAACTGCATGAGTATATCATAAAAGGCATCCAGATCCCGCAGGGGGCTCATTCCTTCAGACATCGTGATCATGCCTAAAAACAACAAACCCAGTCCGAGCACCGTCTGCCCTAGGTAGCGCTGGAACCGGCGCACTCCGAAGAAGTTCAGGAGGGCACCGATCCCGATTGCAGGCAGGGCAATAACCCAGATTTCGAAAGAAACCAGCTGGGCAGTAACGGTGGTCCCCACATTGGCGCCTATGATCACGCTTATTGCCTGGGAAAGGTTCATCAGCCCGGCATTGGCAAAACCGACGACCATTACACTTGCAGTACTGCTACTCTGAACCAGAATAGTAACAATAATTCCGGTTAAAACACCAATTACCGGTTTATTAGTCAGGACTTCCAGGATCCGCCGAAAGCGATCTCCTGCCGCTTTCTGCATCCCGGAAGCCATAATTTGAATGCCAAACAAAAACAGGCCCAAGCCGCCCAGTGTAGTAAAGGCGATTTCCCAGAACAATGCCTGACCTCCCGCAGAAGCTGAATATTATGATTTAGTGCTGTTCACTTCAATTATTTTAAAGCAGTCAAATTGCTTTTTCAATTTATTTGAGCTGCACGAATCGAATTCCTGGATGTACAGGCCCCGAGGTGGGACAAAATAACTGTCAGCACCATAAATCAGGGATATCACAGCTTTACAGATAAAGTATTCTCCACAATCCTGCCTTTTCCCTGTTTCAATGTGTTATAATCATGACAAAATTTCTGGAGGTGCTGGACGGTTGTCTGAACTAGTCCGTTTTGGAATATCTATGGAAAGGGATCTGCTTGCCCGGCTGGACCAGGAAATTGTAAAACACGGCTATCCAAACCGCTCGGAAGCAATCCGCGACCTGGTTAGGGCCCAGCTGGTAGAACTGGAGTGGTCGCAGGAAGATGAAGAAGTTGCAGGTACAGTAACCATTATATACAACCATCATGTCCGCGGCTTGAGCGATATGCTCCTGGAGCTCCAGCATGAACATCACGAAATGATTATATCTGTTATGCATGTCCATTTGGAACACGATCACTGCCTGGAAGTTATGGTCATCAAGGGCAAGGCAAGCGAAGCCAGGGATCTGGCCGGCAAGTTGATCGGGGTTAAAGGGGTCAAGCACGGAAAATTAACCATAACTTCCACCGGCAAGAGGCTGAATTAGCCGGCCGGGCGCAAACGAGATTAAGGCATAATTCCTTCTATAACCCTCGGCCAGCCGTTCAGGTCGAAATACCAGTTTATCGAACTGAAAAGCCCTGTTTCAGAACAGAGAGTTTCTATTTCTTGTTTCCGGCCGGCACCGGCCTCCATCAGGAGCACCGCCGGGGCAGCTGCGTATTCTTCCAACCGGCCGAGAATACGCCGGTACCCTTCCAGCCCGTCGAATCCCCCATCCAGGGCCCTTAACGGCTCGTAATCTTTTACCCCTTTAGGAAGGTCTTTGATCTCCTTTTTGTCCAGGTAAGGCGGATTGGAAACAACCAGGTTAAATTTGGGTTTTTCTCTTAAATGATCGAAGGTCTCAAAAAAGTTGCTCCGAAAAAACCGGATCCGGTCGTGCACACCATGATCATAAGCATTAAGCCTGGCTACCTGCAGAGCAGCCTCCGAAATATCAACCGCCCA